>Ga0182738_1000105_pt1 | contig 150287 bp, 164 predicted proteins | sample eDN5th30CBELigMG_FD_128876 | JGI IMG/M metagenome (GOLD analysis project Ga0182738, IMG submission 128876) | Enriched Miracle-Growth compost microbial communities from Emeryville, California, USA - eDNA 5th pass 30_C BE-Lig MG (version 2)... ...
AATTGCGGAAATTACTCGTTTTCTTAAATCAATACTCAACGGAATTGGCATAATAAATCTCCTTCTTTTTTATGAAGATCTATTATATAGATTTTTTGAGGAACTTAAAGCATTAGGCTATATGATGCAAAAAGCGAGTGTTTTTTATAATTTTAATATACAGATCGGCGTAAAATAAGATACACTTTATTATGTATTTTTAGGAAAAAAAAGTATGCTACAGTATAATATTTTTGTCGCATATTCGAAGTAAATGATAGTTTTTGTTGCTCAATTCTATAAGGGATAGTGTCATGCAAACAAAAGTGATAATGCTCGGCGCGTGTGTATGTGTAATTATGCCATTTATGTATTCCATGGAAAGAGTTGATAAAGTAATGGAGAGACTTTTAAAAGCAGAGGCCACCGCACCAGGTATTGCGAAGCGTGTAACGCAATACGTGAAACCAGCAACTTTAGGGGATACAGCCCGTGATTTGCAAGCGGGTAGAATGCATTTTAAGGACAACGCTTCATCCCAACTGCAAGCGCTTACACAACTTGTAGTTTTTTTTAAACGCGACTTTGACATAATACGCGCTGATCATGATGGGATTAAGCATGCTGCAATTGTGCTGTCGCGTTTGCGTGAAGCGGGGGTAGTCATTCCACCTGATACGGCGCAGGTTATAGATGCTTTTTTTTGTAGATATAATGCGACAAATATGCAAGAAGCATACGCGCAGTTTGAAGCAAGAAGGTCTGCATGTGAAGAAGTCAAAGCTCTGTTATTATATGTCAATGCACCGAAAAGGTCTGAAAGCCCATTAGGAAAGTATGCAGATACTGCTGCATTTTTGCAAAGATCTCAACAAGAAACAACCAAGCAATAATTTATACATTTTGTGCGAGAAGGTGTGATGGCGCGATCGCAAAGAATGCCCGCATCTGCAAACGATTTAGTTGCTTTGCATTGTGGAGTGTTAGATCTTAAACAGGAAATAATAAAGGAGCTAGAAAAAGCAATAAAGTGCATGAATAGACATATGGGAGGAATAAATTAAGTGAAATTAAGTTAAGAATATAATATACATTTTGTAGGAAATTACTTAGGCTATGTGGTGTAAAATTAAAGAACCACATGAGGTCAGCATGAAAAAAATGTCCATAACGCGGTACATGGTATCATTATTTGATACGACAGAAGGCGAAAAATATACTACTATTTTTCGCTATTTTTTACCTGAATTAATTACTGCGTTAATTTTAAATTTAACGCTGACGCTGATTGATGCAAAATTAATAGCAAATTTAAAATCGACATCGCTGTATGCCACGCTCGGTGTAACAAGTACGCTTTTGCACTTTATTACAAAAGTGGCTGAAGGTATATCGGTTGGTGCTGTGGTACTATGCGGGCATTTTAATGGCGCGCTTGATTATCGGCGTGTAGGGCGAGCAGCGATCACGAGCCTGTGGACAACAGTTGTTGTGGGAGCTGTTATTGCGATGACGCTTTATTTAGGAGCAGGCGCAATTTATACGATGTATGGGGTACCTGCGCGCATGGTAGCAATAGGCATTCCCTTTTTACGCTTACGAGCAATTTCAGTTTTTTTGATGTTTTTATATTTTGCGCTTATTGGTTTTTTGCGTGGTGTAAAAAATACCCGGGTGCCGATGATATTATATCTTATGGGCGGCTGTGTGTTTGTTTTTTTTGATTATCTACTTATTAATGGCTATTGGGGATTCCCGTGCCTTAAATTACAAGGCTCTGCCGTAGCATCTGTGCTGCAATATAGTGTTATGCTTATTGGAGCATTACTATACGTATTTTTTAGTCCTGCAAATAAAAAATATGTTCTTAATATTTACCAGTCCTTTGATAAAGCATTAGTGAAAGATGTGCTTGTTTTTAGCTGGCCGGTGATGCTTGATAAAGCAACGTTAGCCGCTGCTAAAATGTTTCTTGGTGCACTAATAGCACCGATGGGTAAATATGCGCTTGCGAGCTTTGCGGTAATTAAAGACATGGAACAATTAGCATTTGTACCGGCAATTGCATTTGCGCAAGTAATAACGTTGCTCGTTAGTAACGCGTATGGGAAAAAAGAATGGGATACTATCAAAGGAACGATTCGACGCGTGTTATTTTTAACATTGCTTTGTGTTATGAGTATTTTAATTGTATTTTCACTATTTCCTGTGCAAATTATTCAGGTTTTTGATACCAAGGGCGCATTTACTAGCTTTGCTGCAGTAATATTCCCCTTGCTCAGTGTACTTGTATGCTTTGATTTGCTACAATTAATTCTTGCAGGCGCCTTGCGTGGAGCAGGGGATGTCCGTACGGTTATGTGGGTACGAGTAGCAGTTTTTGTTTGTTATTTTATACCCGTTTCCTATGGAATATCGTTATTACCGTTAGAAAGTGTTTTATTGAAGTTTTTCCTACTGTATGCCTCTTTTTATTTTGGAAATGGCTTGATGGGTATTATGTATATACTGCGGTTCCGTGGTGATGCCTGGAAATCTATAGCTATTAAGCGGGGATAAGAGGAATTTTAGACCCTTCGACAGGCTCCCGGCCTACGCCAGCTACGGCGGGCACAGCAGGGCAAGCGGTTTTGGGGAATTATGGGAGTTTTTATGGTTAAAATTACGCGTGAAGAAGTTATTAAATTAGCTCAAATGTCACAAATTAGTGTCCACGAAGATGAAATTCCGGGCCTTATCAAAGAATTAGAAGCGGTACTAGCGTACGCATCTGGGCTCAAGGCTATTGCCGATGCGCATGCAGACGTTGCGCTGCTACCTAAAAATAGTAATGTTTTTCGTCCCGATGAATCGGTGCAATTTGATTCGCAAGCTATCCTTGCGCTGGCGCCTGAGCGTGAAGCAAATTATTTTGTTGTTCCTGTAGTAATTAAGTAGAGGCTCCATGGATTTTTCAAAACGTGTTGCCCAATCAATTGAACTGTTTAAAAAATATGATGCACAAATTGGCTCGGCACTTGAAGTTTTTGATGAAAAATCAATCGTACAAGCGAGCACGCAATCGGGCATTTTGGCAGGAAAAACAGGACTTATTAAAGATAATATTTGTCAAAAAGGGCGCCGTGTACAGTGTGCTTCAAAGATTTTAGAAGGATATACAGCGCCGTATGATGCAACAGCTATAGCACGATTAAAAGCAGCAGGAGCGTTACTTGTTGGTAGAGCCAATATGGACGAGTTTGCCATGGGTGCGTCAACTGAAACGTCAGCACTACAAAAAACAGCAAATCCGTGGGATACTTCGTGTGTACCGGGCGGTTCTAGTGGTGGGTCTGCCGCAGCTGTAGCAGCAGGTTTTGTAGATTTTGCTTTAGGTACCGAGACGGGTGGTTCTGTGCGGCAACCTGCAGCATGGTGCGGGGTTGTAGGGAGTAAGCCGACCTATGGATTAGTGTCCCGCTACGGCGTTGTTGCGTATGCATCATCTCTTGACCAAATTGGGATTGTTACTCGTACTATTAAAGAAAATGCACACGTATTATCAGTTATTGCGGGGCAAGATATACACGATTCTACGACGCTTGCCCAACAACAGTGCGATTTTACTAAAGAACTCACGGGCACATTAAAACCCGGGTTACGTATCGGTGTTATTCAAAATGCATTGCATACTGAAGGTATTGACCCCGAAGTACGAGTATTGTTAGACGATGTATTAAAAAAATATGAAGAATTAGGTGCGCAATTAGTGCCAGTGACTTTGCCTACTATGGATTATAGCGCGGCAATGTATGTCACGATTAGCCGTGCAGAAGCAGCGTCTAATTTAGCGCGATTCGATGGCATTCGTTATGGTTTACGCGCGCGTGGTACACAATCACTTGCTGATGTCTACGAACAATCGCGTTATACGGGGTTTGGCAAAGAAGTTAAACGCCGTATTTTAATTGGTAATTATGTATTATCGGCAGGGCATGCTGATGCGTATTATCAAAGTGCTAAAAAAGTGCAGGCATTAATGCGTGCGCAATTTTTAGCAGCGTTTAAGGACGTTGATTTGCTTTTTGCGCCTGTTTCTCCAACCGCGGCGTTTAAATTTGGTGCGTTAGATGACAATAGATTAGGCATGGACTTACAAGATTATTTTACGTCAGCTGCAAATTTAACCGGCATACCTGCAGTTGCTGTACCCTGTGGTTTTGTATCATCGGGGCTCCCCGTGGGATTCCAGCTTATGGGACCAGACTTATCTGAATCGCTTATATTTCACGCGGCATATGCCTATGAGCAAGCAACGGCTTGGCATACCATGAAGCCACACGATAGGGAGATATAATGAAAAGTTTTAGCTCTATACAAGAACTGCAAAAGTGCTTAGAAAAAAAAGAATTTTCTGTCCAAGAATTATTGCAGTACACCCTTGAACGCTTTAAAAAGTATGATGTCGCTGTTGGTAGCGCGCTGGAAGTATTTGATGAGCAGTCTATTCTACGAGCGAGCGCTGAAACAGGTAAGCTTGCGGGTGTTCCGGGTATTATTAAAGATAATATTTGCCAAGAAGGGCGCACATTACAGTGTGCGTCAAAAATTTTGGCAGGATACACAGCACCCTATGATGCTACAGTAACAGCGCGATTAAAGCGCGAAGGAGCGTTACTTGTTGGCAGAGCAAATATGGATGAATTTGCAATGGGCAGTTCTACCGAAAATTCTGCATTACAAAAAACAGCAAATCCGTGGGATTTGTCTCGCGTACCGGGCGGATCTAGTGGTGGTTCTATAGCCGCAGTAGCTGCAGGGTTGGTGCCATGGTCGCTCGGGTCTGATACGGGTGGATCTATGCGCCAACCGGCTGCATGGTGTGGTGTGGTGGGTAGTAAACCCACCTATGGATTGGTGCCACGATTTGGTCTTGTAGCGTATGGGTCATCGCTCGATCAAATTGGTGTTGCAACGCGTGGGGTGCTTGATAATGCGACAGTACTATCTCTTATTGCTGGATGTGATGAGCGTGATGGTACGTCTACGCGTATTAAAAACTTTGATTTTACTAAAGAACTTACTGGTAATTTAAAGCCAGGTTTTAAAATTGGTATAATAACTAATGCGTTGGAAGCTGTAGGTATTGACCCTGAAGTTAAATTATTACTTGAACAGGCACTCCAACAGTTTGAAAAATTGGGTGCGCAATTAGTACCGGTGACTATTCCTGCAATGGAATATACAGCAGCGACCTATTTTATGATAAGTCGCGCAGAAGCGGCTTCAAATTTAGCGCGATTTGATGGGATACGGTATGGCGTACGTGCGCATGCAGAGGATCTATCGCAGGTATATAATGATACGCGGCATGATAACTTTGGTTGTGCTGTTAAGCAACGTATTTTAGTGGGTAATTATGTATTATCGGCAGGTCATGCTGATGCGTATTACCAAAGTGCTAAAAAAGTACAAGCTATTATGCGGCAGCAGTTTATGGAGCTTTTTAAACAGGTAGATGTGTTATACTCGCCTGTTTCTCCGATTACTGCATTTAAGTTTGGTGCCTTTTCTGATAATAGTTTTGCGTTAGATTTGCAGGATTATTTTTCAGCAGCGCCCAATGTGGTTGGGATTCCCGCAATTTCAGTGCCATGCGGCTTTACGAAAGAAGGGCTGCCAACAGGCTTTCAATTAATGGGACCAGATTTTTCTGAAAGTGTTCTATTTCATGCAGCATATGCCTATGAACAAGCAACACCATGGCATACGATGGTTCCTCAACAGTTTATATAATAAGGGATTTTAACATGTGTAATAATCATTCTAATGGAGGGCATGGTCATGATCATGACCATGATGCACCGGTAAATCAGTCGTCTTCTATTAAAGTTCTTTTTGAGCCATTAATAGAACAGGGCGTTACTGATGAATTAAAAAAAGAACTTGCAGATATTCGTGCATTACCTCAAACAGAGCACCAAGAAGTAATTAGTCGTCTTGAAAAATTAGTCAAAGCGTATCCGACTGTTGCATCGTTACAAAGCAGTTTGGCGTATATGCATGAGATGAATAAAGATAGTGATAAAGCTCAAGAGCTTTATAAGAAATCTATCGAAGAGTTCCCTACAGATATTTTGACAAAAACTGCCTATGCAGGGTTCTTTTTGCGTAAAGGCGATCTTGCATCAGTAGCTGGTGTGTTTAATAATATCTTTGATATCAAAGCAGTATATCCAGAGCGCACGCAATTTTATGCATTAGAAGTATTAGAATTTTACGGCATAATTGGCTTGTACTACGCTGCATCTGGTAAGCGATCTGAAGCATATAATTGCTTAACGCTTATTAAAAAGATCGATCCACAATCGGGATATGTAGTAAGCATTGGTGATATGCTGGGTATTCCACGCGAAGACGATCCTAATTTTGCCCAATTTTATAAGCTCTTAAAAAAAGAGCGTAATAAAGTTCGCACTAAGTAAAGTAAGAACTAGTTAATTTAAAAGGGCTCTCATATTTGGAGCCCTTTTAAGTATGTGTAATGGTGGCTTCTAAATGCTGAGATATTTTGAGAAGTTGTGTCATCCTGAACTCGTTTCAGGATCCACCTAATTTACTTTCCACTAATAGTATACGTATCATTTGTATCATCGTAGCTGATAGTAATTTCATTAACATGGGCTTTTACCAATCGTGCCCATTCATCCATTAAGTAATAAAGCTGATCTTTTTTAAGAAATAGACCTGATTCGTCATCTTCGATATCTCCATATCCGTAAGTAAATTTTACGGTCTCTTTATCTACTCTGTCTACATCTAATTCATTGGTTCCAAAACCATCATCTTCACCAGAAAATACCCTCTCTAAAGATGGTTTAAATTTACTTGCATTGATGCCAACATCGCACATTAAAAACTCCCATAGGAGCATAAAATCTGTCTTTGATGAATCAGCGCATTCTTTTACTAAATAAATGCCATCATCATTTTTCATACGTATATAATACATTGTTATCCTATCTAAATATTGGGTATGCTGTTTTGACTAAACCCGAATTATCAATCGAGACTAGTACTTTTACGCCTTCAGAAGTGGTTCCAATTTTTTGCCAAGCGTGGTGCTTATTGCTCCACAATAATGGGTTGTTATCTTGTAGTGCTTCGGTGATTGCTTGCATAACCCGTTCACGATTCCACGCATCGGGAAAAAATCCAGAAAATTTACTTTTACCTTTATACCATATTTTTGCTTCATAAAAGCCATGCGCATGTTGTGTAATATCGGTAAGTTTCACTATACCATTTCTTTTAATAGCGCCAAGATAGTCGTGATGGAATCCATGCAGTTTATGTAAGAATTTACCATAGCATCGCATTTCAATGCCAAGAAAGTGCTCAAATGCAAAGGAGATTGGCTTATTGCCAATCTCAGCAAAGCTTTTGCAGGTGCCATTGAACTTCTGTGCTAGAATAGCGATTTTCAGTATTGGTTGGCAAAAAAGGCTGTATATGTTTCGGGATAAATAAATGTTTTTTAACATGTTGCGCATCCTTGCAGACATATTTTTTAGCATGTCGTGCTGCATTAACCAGTGTATTTACTTTTGCTGTAGTGGCGTCATACGCCTCGGTCAACAATACTCCCGCAGGATTTTTATATAAGAGTTTTACGTATTTCTGGGAGCTGAGGTTTGTAAGATTTCTCAGTTTATTGACACTGTTTAGACTGGCATTTATAGTTGATATTTTTGCTAATGAATAGACTATTTTAAGAATTTTTCCGGGTATTATAAATTCGCAAAGCGTGGCAACGGTTTCTTCTACAGCAGCACCAGGAGGGAGCGATTTATAATAATCAATGCCTTGTTTAATAACTTGTTTGCATTGTTTTGAAATTTGTGCAGTTTTTGTATGAAATGCATCAGAATCATTGATGTATAAATTGCCAAGCTCAATATATTCTTTTTTTACATTGACCAAATTTCCAAGAGTAGTAATGAGTTCTTTATGAATTTGCTGTTGTAAGGGATTACCATAGCAATTTTTAAATGAGACCTGATTATTTTGTAAAAGTTCTGCTGCATCCGGAGAAAGGGTATACATTTTCCATGCATCATGTGGTCTTTGTTTATTTATTGGGTGATTGATATTTCTTTATCTTAGGCGTACAAAAATCGCTCGTATTTTTTAATAATACGAAACAGTTGGCGTTTATCAATAAGGAGAGTTTTTTGAAAGTCAGGAGACTTAAGACATTATACTAAGCATAGAGCCTCGTTGCGGTAAAAGGTTAATAACACTGCTGCTTCACTTCCGCTTGCTATACCTTTAGTATCAAAATTATACATATATTTTGTATATTGTATAGAGGAGACCTCGGTGTACCTATGTTCCACAAATGCTGCTCGCGCGCGATGCTTTTTTAAGCGCTTTTAGGTCATACGCGTGTCCAATAGCATTATGCACATGTGCATTATATAATGTTTCGGTAAAGTGGTCTGGCTTATATTTAAGAGCATTATCTTGGTAAGGTCGCAGTTGTTTGTAATTAAAGAATGGTACCTTTTTTGTTGTATAATGAAAGCGTGGTCGTATAATTGCATAGCCGGTATCAGGTTGTAATTCAAGAACAATATGTTTGTGATCAGGGATTTCTGTTTCTGCTATATGTGCCATATAGGGTATGAACACGGCAGTCGGTAAAGGATTAAAGGGAAATGTTGGCCGATATAATGTTGTGGGCCAGCCAAAAAACCATAGTTCCATGTGTCCTGGTGATTTATTAATGCGAGTACCCCGTTTTTTATTAGGGGTACGAGTGGTAATACGAATTTCTATTTGGTGTAGCGAATCGGGTAACGTGCAATAAGCACGATGGCTAAATCGCCTTTTTGAAAAAAACCGTTTGGTAGAAAAGCAGTCAAGACATTGAACGTTGTCACTGCGCGAGTAAAAATGGAAGATTTTTTTAAATAAAGGACTGCAAATATACCGTTCAGTATCTGCTTGAACGGGGGTACCCAGCAACATAAGCCTGTCGATAATAAAGGGAGGGTCTTCTTGTAATGATTGGCGTACTTCCTCGCATAATAACACGGTGGTAGCGCCGTGGCTATAACCAACGACTTCTGTTGTTGGAGGGACGCCATATGTTTCTTCGATCGTATTGAGCAATTGCTGATAACCGGTGTAAAATGCATGGGCCGCCTTAACCCGTTCTTTATGACTTGCAAGGCCCGACCAGCCAAAAGTATAATAGAGTGTGGTATCAGTTTGTTTTACGGGATTTAATTGCTCATATAATTGCGCAAAAAGCGGAGCAATGGCACGATGTTTTTCAGGGACTGTTTTAATGGGATGAAAGCCTACTTGTTGCATGGTCTGATTTTGATAAAAAAATGGGTCGTTACGCACTAAGGTTATAGATTTTTTATATGTTGTATGTTCGACAGTGTCGCGTAATAAAGTAAAAAAGGTTTTGAATGACAAATGGTGCCGTAAGCCAATCGTTCCATGGATAAAAACGACTAGTTTCACCGGTTTTTGAATTGTGCACAATAACGGCGCTGTGCATACGATCCCCACAAAAAAAAGCACACGCATAATTCACCCCTTCCTTGTTGCTAGTATACGAGAATGAAGATTTCGAAAAAAAGAGATTTGTTTTTTATATAATGATTGTGCTATGTTTCTCTGGAATTGCATTTGTTTTTTATTAAAAGGGTTGTATGAAAAAAACACTCGCAGCATTATACGAATGTGCGTCACTCGGATTACATTTTTTACGCGGTACTTTTAACGTAATGTATGGTGTATGGAAAATTCGTCATGTGCAGCAACCATTAGTCAGTATTTTTGGGAGTAATCGCCTTACAGCACCTAATGACTTTCTTATTCAAGCACAAACCTGTGCTCAGCGATTAAACCAAGAAGGTATTTCGGTATTAACGGGAGGGGGAAATGGTATTATGGAAGCCGTTGCTACGGGAGCTCCAAAGACTACCATGGGTATTGGGGTGCGAGGGCTGCATGATTGGAAAAAAAATACTGAGAAAAAAAACTATTTCATTGAGATGGATTATTTTTGGTCGCGTAAGTGGATATTGCTCAATTATTCTATGGGTTTTATTATATTTCCCGGCGGATTTGGTACTCTGGATGAGTTATTTGAACTTCTTAATTTAATGCAAGAAAAAAAGCTGAAAAAATCACCCATTATATGTATAGGTACCCAATTTTGGCGCCATTATAAAGCATGGCTCGATGAAGCACTCGTAATGGGTCTTATTTCAAAAAAAATTATCACTACAATGACATTTACTGATGACTTAGAAGAAGCAGTTGCTATTATCAGTAAGCATTGTCAGGCAATGCATGTCACTAAAACCATTGAACGCCAAAAGGGTTCAGCGTCAGAATAAGTCGACGCTTATGGCTGAGATAATTTCTTATGAGAATACTAATTATTTGCCTAATAATGAAGAATAAGTCTGAGCCATAGCAGTTAAAGAATAGTGCTTTTGTACTAATGCGGATCCCTGTTTTCCTAACTGGTCGCATAATTGCTTATTAAGAATAAGCGTTTCTAGCGCATTTACTAGCTGTGTAACAGAATCTGGGTGTATGACTATGCCATCTATTGCATCTGTTATCACCGGATGTGATTGGTGTTGACCGGTAACAATAGCGGGCAATGCAAAACTAAGTGCTTCTAAAAGGGCAATAGAAAGACCTTCATTTTTAGAAGGCTGCGCAAAGCAATCAAACAATGCATAATAGTGTTGTGCTGGTTGTGCAATAACAAGGCGAATACTATGTTCTAAACGCAGGTTTTTTATGTGTGTGCGTATATCTTGCTCTAATGGTCCTGCGCCTAATAACACCAGCCGAGTATGAGGATGTTTTCTGTATATTTGTGAAAAGCAGGTTATTAAGAGTGTATGGTTTTTAACAGGGACAAAGCGGCCAACAGCACCAATAACAAAATGTTCTTGATCCAGTTGTAATTGTTCTCGTGATATTCGAGGGTGTGAAAGTAGTTTTTGGTGATTAATGCCATTAGGGATTACGCGTATTTTATGTTGTATAGCTCTGGGTGCAGACAGAGCTACAAGAGGCGTTACTGCAATTATATGGTCAGCAAGAGTCAGGCTTATCTTGTCTATAAGAATACGCATATACCCATCATGATCACGGGTAATAGTATTGTGCAAACTGTTTACTGTTTTTATGCGTAATAATTTTCCGGTAATACGTGCGAATAAATTTGCTAACCAGAGTGCGCTATGCATTACATCGGGCTTAAGTGCGCGTATTATCTTAAAAAAGCGTATAAAAGCAAGTAGGTCATAGGGCGCTATGAGTCCCTGTATTTGAATGCATCGTATGCCTTGTGCTTCTAGGGATATACGATGTGGACCGTCGTAGAAATATACTACTGTTTGTGTATATTCCGGTATAAGTGCTTCGATAAGTGAACATACTACTTCTTCGGCACCACCGCGTTGTAAGCTCGAGATGCAATGTACCAGTTTAGTTTTTTTCAGACTCATTTTTTGCAATATCACGTTTTAATTGTTTCTTATTCACTTTACCCGTTGAAGTGAGGGGTAACTCTTTTACAATAGTAATAGTGCGAGGTACTTTATATGCCGCGATTCTGCTTTCGCAAAATTGCTTTAATTCTTCTTCGAGCCCTTGTTTAGGTTCAGTAATAACAATATAGGCAACAGGAATTTCTTCGGTATTATATTCTTGGCCAATAACGGCAGCGAGCATCACGAGTGGGTGCAGCATAAGCGTATTTTCTACTTCTTGTGGATAAATTTTTATGCCTTTATTAATAATTAAATCCCGCTCGCGTCCACAAATTAAAATATTGCCATACCGATCAAAGGTAGCAACGTCGCCGGTGTTCAGCCACCCATTTTGTAGTACTTTTTTAGTCGTTTCCACCGCATTGTAATACCCGAGCATGACATTATCACCCGATACCCATAACGTTCCCACAGGATAGACAGATTGCGCGGTAACAAATCTGTGTGCGCCGTCTTCGGTACGTATTTCGCAGGTAACACCACACAATGGCCTACCTACATTGTGGCAACTATCAAGCACTTCTTCAGTATGTACACTAATAGCGGGAGACGTTTCGGTAAGCCCATATCCATTGCAGAGCATTCTATTGTATATTGCACTAAAATACAGGCGTATTTTATCGGGCAACGCATCACCACCAACAAAAAAATACCGAACATGCGAAAAATCAGCGTTTTTTAAGCGGCAAAATAACGCGTATAATGCAGGAATGCCAACAACAACAGTCGGTTTGTGGCCTAGACCTTCTTTTAAGTTAGTGCGATCAATCTTAGGAACAATGATAACGCACGCACCCACGGTAAAACTGCTCCAAATGCACGTATTTTGCATCAAACTATGGAACAGGGGCAATGCGCCATACACGCGTTCTTGTTCAGATAAGGTAAAGCGTGCGATAGCTTGTAATGCATTAGACATAATATTACGCGAGCTAATCATTACGCCCTTAGGGAATCCCGTAGTGCCTGAGGTATACAATAATGCTGCCATCACATGATCAGCTTTTGCTGGAATAGAAATATTTTGTATAGGGGCGCTTAGTGACGTAAATAACTCATCGCTTACTACCAATGTAGGTGTCGATAGAGGTAATTTTGCAGCGAGAGCAGGAGAAGTAATGCATAAGGCGGGCGTGCAATCGTTAATGATATGAATAATCTCTTGCTCATGGAGTAACGTATTCACCGGTACTACAATTGCGCCGAGGTGCCAAATTGCAAAGTAGATAGCATAATAGGGTATAGAGTTTTCATAAAAAATAATTACGCGATCATCGGTTTGTATATTTTTTTGACGCAATAAGTGTGCTAATGCATCTGCTTTATCGTATAGCTCTTTGTAAGTAATTTTTTTTTGACCACATATAAGGGCACAGCGCTCTGGCCATAAGCGCCTAGCTCGGTTTAATAAGGTGCCTGCATATATATAATTGCCCTTTGTTGTAAATTCTGCCTGTAGAGCTTCGTAGCGATGTGCTTCGGTCATACTTCTCCTTTTTGGCAGCCTCGCGCCTGTTGGGTTATTCTTCGAATTTAATCACTTGTACCGGGCATGCGTTTGCCGCTTTTTTTATGAGTTCTGCATTTTTTTGAATATCAGCTGTTTCTTTAATATGCGAAACATCTGTTACTTTAAATACTTCGGGTGCACGGTATTCACATGAGCCGCAGGAAATACATCCGGGTTCAATCCATACTTTTTTCATAATATCCTTTATACTAAAGAGGTATGTTATAAGTATATACTATGATCAGGTATAAATGAAAAGAGTACGGCATGTACATATGTTTTGAAGGCATCGATGGTTCTGGTAAATCGACGTTAGCACAGACCGTTTTAGCGACCTATCAACAACGGGGCATACCCGTTATTTTAACAAAAGAACCAGGTGGAACATCGCTTGGCCAACAAGTGCGATCGGTAGTGCAATATGCGCAGGAGCCGCTTGATGCGCGTGCTGAGTTTTTATTATACGCAGCAGATAGAGCACAGCATTATACCCAAGTTATTGCGCCTGCGTTACAGAATAACGTAACGGTGTTATCAGATCGTGGCTTTGTATCCTCGATTGCGTACCAGGGGTATGGGCGTGGTCTTGATATTGGGGTAATCACGCAGGTAAATAACTGGGCCTTACAGCAGTGTGTACCCGATGTTTTTGTATACTTAGATATTGATCCTCAATTAGCCTATGAACGTATCCATGCACGTGCTGAAAAACTAACGCGATTTGAGCAAGAAAAATTGTCTTTTTTTTCTCGTGTGATAGAAGGGTACGAAGAAATTTTTAAACAGTATCCTGCAGTGATTCGCTTAGATGCACATAAAAAGCAAGAAGCATTATTACAGGAATGCATGGAGGCATTGGCATCGTATGAAAAAAAATAAAATACCTGTTACTCAATTAATTATTGGTACTGCGCAGGCCACCAGCAGTGTTATTGATCAGCAATTACGGTCGCTTTTTTGTACTCGTGAGGCGAAAGAGGTATGTATATGTGTTGCGTGTAAACAAGTAGCTGCTAAGCAGCACCATGCTATACGATGGTATAGCCCCGAAAAACAACAATATACCATTGCTCAATTGGAACCATTATTTGATGAAGTGCGATTTGCCTTAGATAAAGATGCACATTTTGTTTTTATATTAGAGAATGCAGATGCATTATCGCTTGCCTGCGCAAACAGTTTACTTAAAACGTTAGAAGAACCAGCGGCCGGGTACCATTTTATTTTAACCACGCAATATCCTGCACTCGTGCTCCCTACTATTTATTCCCGCTGCGTAGTGCATGAATGTAAGGGGGGCGAAAATAGCGCGCAAGCGCAACAGTTTCTTGCATTTTTTAAAAATCCAAAAAAAACTGACTTATACGAATGCATGAAAGAGCTTGATAAAATGAAAATTACCGAGAGTATGACCAAAATGCTCATGGATGATTTGATGCAATATTGGCTGCAGCAGTATACGGTGTCAATTGATAAGGGTGAAGAAGCGCGAGCACAAGAGGCATTACGGTATATGGATGTACTTACTCGTTTCTTAAGTGTGTTGCCAATGCCGGGAAGCGCAAAGTTGTTTTGGAAAACCGTGTATACATCGATGTTATTTTAAAAAGAGCATTGTAGTTTGTGCGTATGTATGTATAATTAAAGTAGTTACATACAAAAATCAGTATCAAAGGAGTTTTTATTATGAAAAATCTATTCTTTTTTGCGGTACTTAGCTTGGTTGTTGCACAGGGTATCTATGCAAATGAAGCTGAAACAAACCAAGTTGCAACAGATGTTGTAACAGAACAAGTTGTTGATACCGCTGCTGGCGTTACGTTCTCTGACGCGCAGTAAGATATACTATTTTTTATTTACGAAAAGAGCCTTTCAAGACATTGAAAGGCTCTTTTTTTACGCATATTATTCGTTGCTATTTATTTTTTTTCAGCAAATACTTGATGTGGTTATCGGGAGTTTTCCATCAAAAGGGAAAAGGGTTGGTATGAAATACTGTTTGCTACTTATTTGTTTGTATGGGTCATTACAGGGCATGGACCGGGGCTTGAATTCAGAAAGAGGTACTTTATTGCCTGTTGCTCACTATGATAAACCGTACGCATCCGAAATAATTGATCGCCGCTGGAGTGGCGTTGTCAACGTCGCGAAGGGATTCGCAGGAAACGCTCTGGGAGCAGGGTTTTTTTATGCAGCACAAACGGGTACTGGTGATAATGTTATGATACCCATTTTGTATGCAGGCGGTGTTGGATTTATGATTGCCGGAACCATTATTGTTACTAATGGATTTAGAAAATTATGCTGTGGTGTAGCTCATTTATGCGGAAGAGATAGGTAACATTTATTTTTGGGGGCATATTTTGTTACAATGCTCATTGTTATGTATTATTTTAACAAGGAGATTATATGGAAAAGCGTTATTTTAAAAAGTTGATAGAAGTGTGTAACGAATCTATTCTTGCATGCCAAGCATGTATTGCCGCGTGTCAAAAGTGTAGCGATGTATGCATCGCTGATGGGCAAGAAGAAAAAAGTTGTAAAAAATCGAGTGACGATTGCATTTCTTTGTGTCAAAGTTGTATAGCCGCGTGTAAAAAATGCATTAAAGAATGTAATGACTTGATTGCGTATAATAAGCACCATGATTTGGGTATTGACACTGCACCTTTACAGTGGTGTGTTAAAAAAAATGAAGAATGTATAAAAGCCTGTGAAGCGTGTGTTAATAATTGTACACTTATGATTGAATGTAGCGAAGCTGCGCAGCAGTGTATCGCGCAATGCAATGAGTGTATCCAAGCGTGTGATGCGTGTATAGAAATGTATGAGAAATAACCATATAAAACATATTCTCAATTCATTATTAGTGCGCCAGGAGCAGGACTGGCGACTTTATGTTGTGCAAAATTGGACAACTATTATTGGGAATTTGCATACTAAAATGTGTCTTGAAAAAGTTGTAGGGGATATGCTGGTAATAGGGGTGTATGACGTACATTGGATGCAAGAGTTACATTTGATGTCAACGATGATTATACGAACTATTAATGCAAAATTAGGTGATAATAGAGTTTCTAAACTCCGCTTTGTATTAGTGCAACGGCGAACAGCGCATAAAAAAAGCATTCCTGTGCAGAGTAATGAGCGCAACACAAAAAAAATAGTATTTCCCCAACGATGTGCTCGTGTGCTTACTGATATAAAGAACAAGGATCTTCATGACGCGCTACAAAAGTATTTTGAGCGCTGCATGCAGCGCTAGTGTATTGTATTTAGGATGTGCGCAAAATGCAACAATATATCATTCTTTTTTATGGGGAATGTATTCTGTGGCAAAAGGGGCTGCCGTTGATGTATCCGGATTTTTGGATGCGACGTTATTAGATGATACAGTGTCTGTTTCATTAACAAAATCGTACATTGTGTTTGCCTATCAAGCAAAACAGTATGCCTATGTGGCGCAAAAGCGGTTATTTATGGAGCAGCATTGTACTGATGATACTGAATTATTGCTGATGTTAGCGCGATCATTAGATCATCTCAATAAAGTGCAAGAAGCAGATCGGTGGTATGCACGGCTCGAACGTGATAATCCTGATAATGCTGAAGTTATGTACCATGTAATTCGAGCACATATCCGTGGTCATAGATTGCAAGAGGCACTCACCCGTGCGCAGAAGTTTGTTGCATCTCATGCTACTGAGCAAGCGTCAGCGGTGTTCTATTATATTCAAGCTCAGATATATCAGCTGTTAAATAAGCATGACGAAGCTCTCGTGGCATTGCGTGCATGTATTGCATTGTCACCCCATTTTGAGCAAGGATGGTTTTTGTGGGCGTTATTGCACGAAAAAATGCAGAATATCTTAGAAGCACAAAAAGGATATACGCGATTCCTGGATAAAGTAGGAAACGATGCTGCAATCGAAAAAAAGGTATTGTCACTTTTATTGCAAGAAAAACATCACAATGATATTTCGTGGTACGATCGTGCGGTGCACGCATTTCATGCGGGAGAAATGAGTAAATCATTACTACTACTTTCGCTTGCTGAAAAAAATCACGCACGCTGCGATGCGTGTAATATATTAAAAATGCAAATTTTTGATACATTACAGCGAATAAATGATTTATGTAACACCTGTAAAGAGGTGTTAACGTATAATGTGCATAATGAACAGTGGTTACGCATTGTGCATACGTTATTCTTACATACAGTGTATAAACAAGAGCTTCTAACGGTATTTGATGAAGTGATACGCAAAAAAAGCAGTCAGCAGCTTCTGTTATATGCGCTTGATTGCGCATTACGTGTTAATGATTATCCCAAAGTAGTAGCTTATTATAAAAAATTATCACTCAAAAAAGCCGATGTCTTTTTGAAGGCGCGAGTATTATACTATGTGGGTGCTGCTGCGTACGAAAATCGTGATATATCGCTCGTGCGTACTATTGCACAAATAGTATATGCGCATCGATATGCGTATGCGCCACTTTTAAATTTTGCTGCTTACTATTATAGTAAATATGAGACAGCGTATGATAAAGCGCAATTGCTTCTTGACGCAGCGTTGATGCTGGATCCTCAAAACCCTCATTTTAAGGATACCCAAGCGTATATTTACTTGCGCAAAGGAGATAAAAAACGGGCTGCTCGGGTATTGCAAGCATTAGTGTATGAAGCGCCATTAGATAAGAAAATTCGTCAACATAGAAAGAAAGCGCGATATTTATGAGTTGGATATGTTTTGTTGGAGGAAAAACAGGGGGGCATATACTCCCTGGCTTGACCTTGTCTTTAGAAGATGCACGATATGGTAATAATAGTGTATTTATTACTACCAATGCTCCCCTTGATATGCATATTATGCGTGATTATCCCCATGTAGATGCGCATAAGCCCTTTGCATTAAGTGGTAATTATGCAGGATTAGCCGGGAAGCTTCGGTGTATCGTCCCTGTAGCTCTCGCTTTTGTCAAAGCATTGTCACTATTGTGGCACTATAAGCCAATACGGGTAGTAAGTACGGGGGGCCTGATCTCGTTGCCGGTATGCTATGCAGCATGGCTGTTACGCATTCCCGTCATTGTCTATGAATTGAATGCTATTCCCGGGCGTGCGACGCGTGTATTGGCTTGGTGCGCCACTGAGATGCGCGTTTGTTTTTTGCCAGCACAACGCTCCTTTAAAAAAAGTGTATTGGTTGAATATCCCGTACGATTTACTGAACGCGACCGTATATCAAAATCAGAAGCACGTAACCTATTAGGACTTGATGAGAATTCTTGGACATTGTTTATTAGTGGTGGCTCGCAAGGTTCTCGATTTATTAATAATTTTATTATGCGCTTACTTATGAGCGTGCATGATGTTCAAGTAATTCATCAAACAGGGATACATGATGTAGCCCTGCTGAGGGAGTGGTATAAAAATAAGGGAATTCCTGCAGTTGTTTTTGCATATAGGGCTGATATTAATGTGTGCTATGCGGCTGCAGATCGCATTATTGCGCGAGCGGGAGCGGGCTCGTTATTTGAGATTCTTTTTTTTAAAGTTCCCTCGCTTATTATTCCGTTAATAACAAAAATAACTGATCATCAGTGCGATAATGCGTATGCGATGCGTGATAGCCATCCATCTATTTTTATGGTGAGCACACAAGACGAGATTGATGCAAAAAGAGAATCTATTGAGAAATTTCTTTTAAATGAATAGGCTAAATGGCAAGCTGCTAGATAATTAGCACATTTAAGAAAGGAAGTAAGACATGAAGTTGCATTTGCTACGCATAGGGGTATTAATTTGTTCACTCGTACAAGGTGCTGAGCACGTGTATGACTGGGTAGTAGTAGGGGCTGGTCCTGCTGGACTTATTACCGTAGGTATATTACTGGATTTGGGTATTGATAAAAATACCATTTTACTTGTTGATCCTGCTTTTAATGTAGGAAGATTAGGTGAAAAATATGGTTCTATTCCTGCGAATACCAAAACTAAATTGTTTGTAGAATTTATTAATGCGTGCTCCACTTTTAAGTCGTGCAATTCTGCTTTTATCCAAGCATTATATGAGTATGATCCTGAGAAAGAATATAATTTACAAATTATCATAGATCCCTTACAGGATATCAGTAATTATATATGTACCCTCGTGCATACACGCAAGGGTTGTATTCAAGCGCTGGACTTTGTCGAAGATAATTGGTCTGTAGTAGTTAATGATGAGCACTGTATGGCCCGTCATGTTGTGTTAGCAACCGGATCGCATCCACGGTCACTTGATTATCCGGTAGGTACGGAAGTTCCGCTCGATATTGCCTTAAATAAAGAATTGCTTGCGCAGTGGGTAACTGAAAATGATTCTATAGCGGTAGTTGGCGGTGCACATTCAGCAGTACTTGTAATGAAATTCTTATCAGAATTATCTATCGCACGCGTATTAAATTTTTATCAAAAACCGTTAGTGTTTCCCATAGATAATGGGGTATGGACCGAAAATTTGTATGAAGGGCTAAAAGGTGTTGCTGCCCAGTGGGCTCATGATTATTTAGAAAAAAATTGGCCGGATAATTTGGTGCGTATTTTTAACACTGCAGCATCTCGCAAAGCATGGCTCCCTCTCTGCAATAAAATTGTATACGCAGTAGGGTACGATCGAAACCAGCTACCGGTAGTAAACGGCTCAGCTGCGCTTGCGTATGACTCATTATCGGGTAAAATTGGTACGCGTTTGTTTGGTATTGGTATTGCATTTCCCGAAGTACATACGTATCCTACCGGTGCTTCAACAGCGCGTATTGGGCTCAATAGCTTTATGGAATATGCACAACGCGTAATACCCGAATGGTTGGTTGCTAAAGGGGATAGAACTCGAATGCGCTTACGTGCTTTTGAGGAACTTTTTACTATTGAGTTATTATAAAAGTAGTTTATGCAATGTATTTATGTAAGAGAGGCTCTAAAAGAAACCCTCTTACATAAATACATTTATTTTTGCTATAAAACACAGCACCTATAATTTGTTTTACGATTTTCGCATTCTCATCTCTCGTGCTTGGTCTTCGAGAGTAGGAAACAAGCTATGAGATAGTGTCGGGTCTGCTTTGTCTAACAAGCGTATTTTTCTTCCCAACTTCCCATTAATATACATTATTTGATCATGTAAAGATGATACAACTTCTTTCACTATTTTGTCTAAAGCCTCCATTTGTTCTTTCAAGCGATTACTCTTTTCGTCTAATGCTCTAACTTCATCCGCTAGTTGCTTTGAAGTTGCTGCGTGCGGTTTATATTTGCCTATTGATTTAGGCGCAGAAACGCCTTTGACTATTGACGGTGTTTTAACTTTGCTTATTATCGGTGATGCATTGATAGATGCTTTACGATGGTCTACCGATGATGTGATTTTCATACTTTCTGGTGTTGGAACTCCACCACGTATTTTACCACCCCTGAGTTCTGGATTAACTATTGCATGAATTCCAGTAATAGTTATTGCGCTCAGCGCAAGTAATACATATTTGATCTTCATAGAATGCTCCTTTTTTATTTTACTCTATTTTTCTCATTTGTGTTTGAACTAGATCAAGCCCTGTACTGTTGCATATGTTTTAAGATGTTAGCCTTGTACTGTTGCTCACGTTTTGCACAGGCACCTTGCAAACCTTGACACTCACACTGAAGGTCCAAAGCGTTTTCATAACAGTGTCCACAGCCAGGAAGTAAGGATGATAGACAACCTTTTCCACGGTCTTTAACTACAAAGCCAAGTCTATAACTTTGTGGTTTTTTAAATATTGCTTCTACCACCTGTGCCATCATTAATGCGCTGAGCGCTAATAATAGATACTTGATCTTCATACGATACTCCTTTTCCTTTTTTATTTTCTCTATGCTCGATGTTAGAATGCAGTATTTATAGCTTCGCTTTCACCTGCAGGTTCTTCAACCTGTGTTGCTAAAGCAGTACTTATTTCAGGGTGCATTACAGGACCATGTCCAAACCAACGAGGAAATTGTCTTCCTCTTAGTTTGTTTAATTGGGCGTTAATAGCGTATATTTGCTTATTTAAAGGCTGCATTTCTTTATATAAATCCTGTACTTGTGCCTGCAATGGTTTAATTTTTGCTTGCAAATCGGCACGTTTCGCTTCAAGTTCTTTGATCTGTGCTTCTTGCTTTGGGGTTAACGCAGATTGTTTATATCCTGGTGCAAAATTGCCTTTAAGTGGCTTTCTATTGATAGGTGCTGAAACCGGCATCATATTAGGTGCCCTAACTGCGCCACTTATTGGACGATTTATAACCGCATTTGATGTGATTTCCATACTTTCTGGTGTTGGAACTCCACCACGTATTTTACCCCCCGTGAGTTCTGGATTAACTATTGCATGAATTCCAGTAATAGTTATTGCGCTCAGCGTAAGTAATGCATATTTGATCTTCATAGAATGCTCCTTTTATATTGGTTTGGTAAAAACTTAATGACTAAATGTATTACTATTATACAATATTTATAAACTTGAAAACAAGAGTTTTTAAGCGTATTTACGCTGTTTTTTTAGACTAAGATACAATGATTTTTATTCTAAAATCGTAAGAGCGGCAGGGGTGTAAGGGGGTACAGGATTCCCCGTAATCGGATCTATAGTTTTTTTGTGTAGCGTCGGTTCATAAAAAAAATGAGTTATTGGCTGTGGGATTGCTTTATTAAAAGCAAACCAAAGAGGCATTGCCGTATATGACGAAAAAACATTGGGCATTGCTGTATTATCGTCATTTCCCAAATAAATAGTGGTTGTATAATTTGGTGTGGCACCAACAAACCAACATGATCGTGCATCATTGGTTGTGCCCGTTTTACCAATAGCATCGCACTTACCGAATTTTTTTGTAAGCACTTGTGCAACTTGGCTACAAATTTTCCAGGGTAAAATTTCTTCGGTCTGTACTGAAGTACGCTCTATTTTTTTACCCCATGAATCTTTTATCCATTCGATCCAATGAGGTTTTGCATAGATGCCATTGTTTGCAAAAATATTAAAGAATGCGGACACTTCTAACACCGTTGTATCAATGCAACCCAGTGCTAAGGAGGGATATGGATTTAAGGCTCCTGTAATATGAGCTTTTTTTGCGTAATCAATTATAGGATCAATACCAACTTTAAGAAGAGTTTTAACTGCAATAATATTATTAGAGCGGGCGAGCGCAGCAGCTAAGGTCATTTGCCCTCTAAACCTTTTATTGGCATTCAGAGGTTCCCATGGTTTATTATCGTACACAACGCTAATCGGTTCATCGATATCAGTATCAGAAAATGCTATGCCCTGCATAAGCGCAAGTGCATATATTAATGGTTTGAAGGTTGAACCCATTTGTCGGCGTGCCTGTGTTGCGCGATTAAAAGGCTTTGCTGTAAAACTTGAGCCGCCAATTAATGCTTTAAGTGCGCCGGTTTTGGTATCGATGGTAACGAGTGCTGCTTCTGCGCGTGGCGCACATTGTTCGCGTATTTTTTTTAGATGACGGGTATACAAATTGTTGGCAGTCTCTTGCATTTTTTGATTTATGGTGGTTTTAATAATCATTCCGCCATAATACAGCATGTCTTTACCGTATTTTTCTTCCAGGCCTTGGCGAATCATTTCTCGAACATACGGCGCACAACAAATTTGTTTTGGGAGCAATGGCGGTAATGGTTGCGTGCGTAGTGTTGTATATATGTCTACCGGTATCATGTTCAGATTCTTCATAGAGTTCAGTACGGTATTACGCCGTTTGATAGTTGCTTGGGGATTATTAAAGGGACAGTAATTTTCTGGTGATCTCACAATACCAGCAAGAATAGCTGCTTCATCTATCGTAACGTCGCAGGCGTGTTTACCCCAAAAACGTTGAGCAGCTGCCTCGATGCCATAAATACCACAACCAAGATAAATGTGATTGAGATATGTTTCTAGAATTTGTTCTTTAGTAAATTGTTGTTCAACTAACAGTGCAAAAATTTGTTCTTTAATTTTGCGCTTAAAGGTACGTTGTGCGTTAAAAAAAAGTAATTTTACCAATTGCTGGGTAATGGTGCTGGCACCTTGAACAATGCGACCATGAGTGATATTGACGAGTGCAGAACGAATACTCCCTTTTATAGAGATGCCGCCGTGGTCAAAAAAATGATGATCTTCTGCAGCCAGAAAAGCGTTAATAAGATGCGGCGGAACCTGTTTTAATTGTATGGGAGCGCGTTTATCTATTTCAAAGCGTGTCCATTCCTGATCTTCATCATCAAGGACAATCGATGGCTTACCGGGATTATATTGCTCCAGTGCAGAAAAATCTATCCACTTATGCGTAGCTAAAAAGAACAATCCACCGCTCAGAATAATGCCGATACTTAAAAGGCTGGTGCTGCATATGTGTAGTAACTTCATACGGTTTAGTATATCATAATTTAAAAGCTCACTACTAAACAAAACATAAAGGAATTTTTATGAACATGCGCTTTATATTGTTAACCAGTATGCTATTAGGAAGCGGCATAAGTACCGTATCAGGTGACCAACAACAAGAAGTTATATGCGAAAATAAAGAGTGTATCTGTAGTAATTGCACGTGTGTTGATTGCAGCTGTGGGCAGGTAAACAATAGTCAGGAATAATGAAACAATTAGAGAATTATTTATCGCTTTGTGCGGAATATTATGATTTGCAACCTCACCGGGATGAGACTGCAGCAATGCCTTTTTATATGCGTTATGCGTTACAAGCACAAGGGTTGGTTTTAGAACCCATGTGTGGTACCGGACGTTTTTTGATACCTATGCTGCAAGCAGGCATTGCTATTGAAGGATTTGACGCGTCGCCCTCTATGCTTGCGTTATTGCACAAAAAACATAAAAATGCGCCGGTATCGCAATGCTTTGCGCAAGATTTCGCTGCAGACAAAAAATATGCCCTTATTTTTATACCGTATGGTTCTTGGGGACTTATTATTAATCGCGTCGATGCACGTACCGCATTGCAGACATTGTACGAGAGTTTAGAAACCGGTGGTACATTTCTTGTTGAAATTGAAACCGTGGCGTCGGTGCCGAAATCGCTGAATATATGGCATCGTTCCATACGTAAGCGTGCTGATGGATCGTATATTGCGTTAAATACAGTGCCCTCGTATAATATCGAAACACAAGTGTTTACAGCTCTCTGTCGCTATGAGTCACTCGTGCAAGGAACTATTGTTGCAACAGAAGAAGAAATCTTTAAAATGTATCTCTATAATTTTGATGAAATGGATGCGCTACTCAAGGAAGTGGGCTTTACTCAGATTAAAAAATTTCAAGATTTTGCAGGGACTGTAGCTCATGATGTGCGCGCACCTTTATTGATATATGAATGCAAAAAATAACTGCTCTTGCTTTAGGATATAAGGCGGTTTACACTCATAGAATGCGTAAACACATTCAAAGCCTTTCGTTTACGAAAGCATGTACAGGAATTATTTTCTTTTTAGCGATTGATTTTATATCGTTAGCGCTGTTTGAGTCATCGGTACTAGCGACAGCCGCAATAGCATATGGTGCATATCTTACCGCATCGTCTCGTATTTTCCCCTCACTCGTGGCGTACATAGCTCTCTTATTGGTAACCTTTGTAAAAGGGGGAAATTGTTTTGTTATTGGAGGCAGAGCATTATTCTTTTGGATTATTGTTGCTGCATTACGTAACTATTTACGGTATTCTTGGCCAGTTCGTGCTATTGTTATTGGGATTGTGCTCTTGTTTTGCGAACCATTCGGCTGGTACCTAGCTAAAATTGTTCTTAATACCCTCTGGGTAGCAGCGGGTATAGCTTTGTTTATCTAAAAGGGCTATACTGGAGTAGTAAGGTGTACTAGACAATCGCAGGGGAAACCTTGAGGAAAGTCCGGACTACACGTGAACACAATGCCTGAGAAATTCAGGGAGGCGTAAGCCTATGGATAGTGCCACAGAGAATAACCGCCTGCAAAGGTAAGGGTGAAAACGTGCGGTAAGAGCGCACGATGTGCTCTAGTAATAGAGTACAGGGGCAAACCCCATTGGTAGCAAGATAAAGCAGTATGTTCGGGATTGTTCACCTCGGCATGCTCTTCTTGGCTAAGGCTTCGAAGGGTTTTGGAATAAAACATACGGGTATATCGCTTAGAGAAATGGTTGTCAATTCTTGTAAAAGAATACAGAATCCGGCTTATGGTAGACCTTACTTTTTTATTGTGTGCTGTCAGGAATTCGAAAGAGTAATAACAGCGAGTGTCATGCTGAATGCGTTTCCCAGCCTCCGCTCGCCCTGCGTACGCGCCCTAGCCTCGGCGACGGCGTGAGCTTATCTAAGGGGCTAAAAGAAGAGCTACGGCGGACACGGCAGTATCCACCTAATTTTGTAAAAGTCGATTAATCAATAAAATATTTCTCTATGCGTATTCAGTCATTAGTGTGGCTTATGCCGTTTGTATTATTTCTTGGGGGGTATTATATAGCGTACCGCCTTATTGTTAATGAAATTGGCGAAGTGCCCTTTGTTATTGGAAAATCCACGCACGAAGCGCTTAAAATATTATCGCAATTTCGTTTGCAAACGCGTATTGTTGCTGAGCACGAAGACAGTGGGTTGCATGAAGGAACTATTATAAGCCAAAATCCTGCACCAGGGCAGAAAATAAAAGCTCAGCAAGCAGTTTTTTTAATTGTATCCAAGAAACCTCCGGTAATTAAAGTGCCATCATTTGTAGATCTTTTAGAAGATGATGTTCAAAAATGTGCTCATACAAAAGATATTGTGCTCAAAAAAATCTATGTACCCCATAATGCACCGCGTGGTAAATGCCTAGCCCAAATTCCAGAGCCAGGGGCATCTCTACCAACTACCGGTTGTATGGTTTATATTTCTTCGGGCAATTCTCCTGTGTATATTATGCCAGATTGTTCGGGCATGTTGGTTACCTATGTCCAAGAATTTTTTAAAAATAAGGGTATAGAAGTACAAATATATCATCAGCAGTCACCCAGTGATCATCAGTGTGGTGATTGCGTGGTGATCGATCAACGACCATTTGCTGGTAGTTGTATTACTCTTCAAAAATCATTGATAATACAATTAAGCGTTGCGTAAAAAATTTAAGCAATTAACGCGTGTATAAGCGCTGGTAAATCTGCTGTTCCCTGTACATAATTATAGAGCGTCTCTAGCAGGGGAGTAGCTATTTGTTTTTGCATAATAAGTTGTTGCGCTGATTTTATCGTATTCACACCTTCTGGGGGAGTAGAAAATTCTTTAAGTGCTTCAAGCATACTTTTCCCGGATCCTAATAGGAGGCCCAATTTTTTGTTTTTACTGAGTGCTCCGTACCCGCTGAGTAGCGCGTCACCAATACCCGCAAAACGAGCATACGAATTTTTATTCCCATCGCTTGCTTCTATTAAGAGCGTTATTTCGTTAAACACGCGCGTAAAAAATAACGCTTTGGTGTTATCAGTATATCCAGCCCCTTCGATAATACCTATTCCTAATGCAAGAATATTTTTTAATGCACCATAGAGTTGTATACCTTGTGTATCATTCGAATATTCAAAAGTGCAAAAAGACGGGAATAGTGTTTTGAGCATATGCAAAAACTCTGGAGATTTTCCTGCATAGGTAAAACCAGTTATTTGATTTTGTGCAAGATCACGTGCATAACTAGGTCCTGCAAGAACAGCCCATGTGGTGGGATTCACCGTCTCTTGTGCAATAGTGCTTGATACTGCAAGAGTGTTTTGCTCGATGCCTTTACTTAAAAACACCCATGACTGTTGCTGAGTGGTATAAGGCATGCATTGCATAAGAGTATTACGCAAAAACGCCACCGGTATAGCTACAAAAATTATGCGTGCATCAAGTGCCTGTTCTAGCGACATTGTAGGTATTACGTTGCTATGAATTTTTATGTCGGGTAAATATTTTTTATTTTCGCGTGAGCTCGTTATATCCTGTGCTACAGTTGCATCATAACACCATAAGGTAACAGAATTTTTTGCTGTTGCAAGCGTATGGGCAATTGCGGTGCCCCATGCGCCATCACCAAGTACCGTTATTTTTTGCTTCATTGCTCATACCCTTCGACAAGCTCAGGGTGAGCGGCCGATCATGGTGAGCTTGTCGAATCCCTATGATCGGGCACATTTTTTATGCTCCAAAATTACGTTGTGTTACTTCATACTGATTAACTGCTAAAGCAAGGTCATCTTCAGTAATTTCTGGCCAATAACAATCTAAAAAGCATAATTCACTATACGCCGATTGATACGTTAAAAAATTGCTCAACCGTTTTGCGCCACCAGTTCTAATAATAAGATCAGGACGCGGTGCATCGCTAAGCCATAATTTTTGTTCAAAAATTTCGGAAGTAAGGTCTTCAGGATTAAGTGCTCCTGCAGCAACATCCTGCGCAATGCGTTGTGTCGCTGCAATAATTTCTTGTTGTCCGCCATAACAAAAAAGAAGATGTAACGTTAGATGTGTGCCCTGTGCTGTTTTTTCTTCAACGGTTTGTATTGTTTTTTGTAACTGTACAGGGAATTGTGTCGCATCGCCAATAAACTGTACTTTAATACCCTTTTCGAATAATGCATTTAGTTCTTTTGCTGCTAACTCTTTAGCCAATAAATTAAACAAATAATCAAGTTCATCTTTAGGCCGTTTAAAATTTTCTAATGAAAATGCGTACAATGTTACATGGGGTATTGCATGCTTAAGACAAAACTCTAACGTGGTCTTAACTGGAGTCACCCCTTGTTTATGTCCTATCCATGGCTTATACCCGTGTTTCCGCGCCCACCGCCGATTCCCATCCATAATAATACCAAGATGCTGTATTGAACAGTGTTCAACTGATGCGGTGACTTTTTTCTGTAGAAATATAAAAGCGATGCCAATTATACTTATTATGAGTATACATCCAATGAGTAACATTTTTTTCATATGCGTGCTGTGTTAAAGAGAATGTGTTTCGATAGTTGTTTTTTTGTATACGCGTGTAACACAAGGGGAAACCAGTGAATATAGTACGCGCATGCTATAATAACAAATTGTTGCCCCAGACGCAAAAATAATACGCTCTATGAGCGCAATGGGCATTATATATATCCACATTTCAGGTGATTGGGTAGTAAACATATAGAGCCAAATTACTGAGCCCACCGCATGAGTAACAAAAGTACTTATAAGTGCGTGAACAAAGGGATTTTTAGTGGGGATACAGAGCAATACAGCGGGAATTAACCAGAGTGCTGTATAGAGGGCCGCAGAATAACCAATAGGATGAATGATAAAGAGTGCTGTGCAAAGCAATAAAATAGCACCCAGTAATAGACGTTTAAAAAGTGCGGTATTTCGGTCATTATTAATGGTTGAAAAAGCAATTGCTCCGAAAAATGATGGTATGTGATATGCTAATAAGGCAGGTAACGTATGTGCGGTGTTATTCATCATCATGCGTAGGCAAAAAATAATTGCTGCAGCACCTAAAAAATTGCTTGATGCACCAACAAGAGGTGTTATACAGTGATTGAGGGAAAAAAAAGCAGAAGAGGAACCGATGATGAAATTTATTTTTCCATATCGAGCACATTCAAAAAGGAGGGTAAAAAGCGTCGCAATGCTTACCGAATATGCACCTGTTTTAAAGATTTTTTTCATAACAATCCTTTTAAGGGTTCAACTACACTAACCGTATATATATAAGTGTACGGAAAAAATAGAAAGGGTGAAGTGAAATATAAAGCAATTATTTTTGATATGGACGGTACCATTATTGATACTGCCACCGTATGGGAGAAAGCAAACAAAGCTCTTGTAGAGCATTGTGGAGTAGAATATACCCACGCCTTGCATGGAGAGTTATCAAAAAGATTAGGGAGTTTAGCGTTACATCAAACCTGTGCGATTATTAAAGAAGTGGCTTGCTTGCAAGATCCGCTAGAAACTCTTATTCATAAAAAGCGGGCCCTTGCACGGGAATTATTTAGCGAAGGTATCAGGTTTATTGATGGATTTATGGAATTTCATGCGCGGGTGATTAGCCATTCGTTGTGTACGGCAGTAGCAACCAATGCAGATGAACATATAGTAAGCGCCACGAATGCAGCATTACAATTAGACCGTTTTTTTGGTAACCATATTTATGGCATTGATTCAGTTGGGAATATTGGAAAGCCGAGGCCAGATATTTATTTACATGCTGCACATAATTTGGGCGTTGATCCTATGGAATGTATAGCAATTGAGGATTCTGCACATGGAATTGCTGCAGCAAAAGCTGCAGGAATGTATTGTATTGGCATTAATACAGCAAAAAATAGACAAGCATTGCGTGAATCTGATATAATTATTGAACATTATGATGACATTGATTTAATGCATGTGGTAGGTATTTAAAAAAGCACCGCAAGTTTGTTGCTTTTTTTGGTAAATAGTTTACATTGAAAATGTCTTTGTTTAGATAACCTCCATTTCCCCTATCCATGACGTTCTGTCTGGGTGGGGGTTTCTTGTTTGAGCGAAAAACTATATTGTACGATGAAAAAGTATCCTGTATTAGAAAATGATAGATTTGTAAATTATCCTGGCGAGTTAAGCCATTCTTTTTTTTGGCAGTCCCTCTCTATGTATATACTCTCGTTGCATAATCGCATGCGGGGCAATCCTGATGAGCACGTGCGATTAGAGCAGTTTTTAAATAGTTCTTTTGAAACTGATTCTCAGCGAGTCAATGGCGTGTTAAAGAGTACTTCTCATTTACGTGTTACATGGATTGGACACGCTTCATTTCTTATACAAATAGGAGATTTTTCTGTATTAACCGATCCCGTTTTCGGTGATTTATCCTTTCTTTTTAAGCGAATCCAAGAGCCGGGTATCGCACTGACTTGCTTGCCATCTATTGATGCGGTGGTTATTTCGCATAATCATCGTGATCACTTAGATGAACAATCTATACGTGCCATTTTTACCCGCAATCCGGCATGTCACTTTTATGTTCCTTACGGTGATAAGGCCTGGTTTTTAAAGCGAGGTATTACCCAAGTTACTGAATGTATGTGGTGGGACCATGAAGTACTGCGTATTGGTACTACTGATTTGACTATCCATTTTTTACCGGCGCATCATTGGTCGCAGCGCGGTCTTTTTGACCGTAATAAATCTCTCTGGGGCAGCTGGCTTATACAAACTGCGGGTAAAGCGGTGTACTTTGCAGGTGATACGGCATATAGTACTCATTTTAAACAAATTGCGCACGAATTTGGGTCAATTGATCTGGCTTTAATGCCGATAGGACCGTGTGAGCCCTATAAATGGATGAAGCATTCTCATATGAATGCCGAAGAATCGGGACGTGCTTTTATAGATTTACAAGCTCGTATTTTTATACCTATGCACTGGGGTACCTATCGTTTTGGAGTCGATTCGCTTTTTGCGCCACTCGATCGCATTACTAGCTGGTGGCAGATGCATCACGCGCAACTCGGTGATTCTCAACTCATTACACCTGCTTGGGGTAAATCAGTAGTTATTGATCAGGTAAATGCGGCTATTACTTCTAATCAACAGGATACCAGCGAAACCGTGTCATACTGACCTTTCAATAAGTTCAGGACTAACAGCAGTCACAGTATCAGAGCGGCACTTGGAGAACCTATTTAGTATTACTCTTTCATCTGTATTGCTGGTTGAATGTCTTGCGCATAAGGCGCAATGTTTTTTGCTGGAGTAGATTGTGCATAATAATTTTTGGATAAATACGCACGACCAGAATCACCAAATAACATAACAACCATATCATTTTCCGTCAGATTTTTGGCATATTCATACGCTGCTTGCGCAACAGCACCACTGGGTGGGCCGACCAAAAATCCATATCGAGATGCCAATATTTTAAGCATATCGAGCGCTGGTGCATCAGCAATGGTAGCAAAGGTATCAATATACTCTGTTGCAAGTACCGGAGAATCATAATCTACACCCATGCCTTCAATTTTATACGGCTTTGGATTGCCCTCTGTAGAGCGGTACGATGTTGCTGCGTCAACCCCAATAATTTTTATAGTAGCGCTTTTTTCTTTTAAATATTTTCCTGCACCACTTACCGTGCCACCACTACCAGCTGCAGCAAAAAAATGGGTCATTTTACCGGCGGTTTGTTCCCATAGTTCTTTACCAAGCATATGATAATGTGCATCCATGTTCCATTGATTAAAATACTGGTTTAAGAAAAATGAATTAGGAGTATTTTTGTGTAACGCGAATGCTTTTGAGCGGTAACTTTCAGGATCATCTAAGCGCATTTTTGGTTCATACAGAATAAGCTCTGCACCATATGCTTGCATAGTATCTAATTTTTCTTTGCTTACTTTGGTGGATGCAGTAATAATAACTTTATAACCTTTAATAGCGCCAATCATTGCAGCAGCAATGCCTTGGTTGCCTGATGATGCTTCGATAATAGTACCACCTGGTTTTAAGATGCCCGTGCGCTCAGCTTCTTCGATCATATATAATGCAGCGCGATCCTTGATGCTCCCACCAGGGTTTAAATATTCCAATTTTGCATAGATTGGTGCTGGTACGTCAAAGGGAATACGAACAAGTGGTGTGTGACCGATTACGTGTAGAAGAGATTGATATATCATGCGAAAACCTTTACAGTAGTTGTGTTATTTTTATGTATTCTTAGAATAACGATGATGCGTTACAAATGCAATAATTTCTCCTATCTTTTGCGTGAATAGTGCTTTTATTGCCATAGCATGATTATATCACGCTCGGTTGCTACTCTTCGTGTCTATTTATTTTATTATATAATTCTTGATGTTGCTTGAGCATTACATGCTCATCAAAGGCAGCTAAATCATCGGGATATTGTTGTAACTGGGTGTGTAATTGTGGCGTTTGGCTAACTTTAAGCATTGCCTGTGCCAGCAAATCTACCTGTTTTTGAGGCACAATAAAACCGTTTTTGCCATCATGAATAACATCAGAAATGCCGCCAGTATCGTACGAAATTACCGGTAATTTAAGTAAGCGTGCTTCGATAATAGCGCAGGGTAACCCCTCCCACAATGAACTTAAGGTAAAACAATGCCACGATAACATACTGGGAATTACGGTATGTTGCCATCCGTGCAAAGTAATTGCTCGATCTAAACTATGCTCTTTAATCCACGTTTCAATGGCAGGGCGCTGAACGCCATCGCCAATAATTTCTAAGCAAGTATGTGGATTTTTATTATGTACTTTTTTGAATGCATGTAATAAATCAAAAAGATTTTTTTGCGGCTTAAAGCATGCAACGGTACCAAAAATAAACGGTTGGTTTGTTGGGGGGAATGGTGTAATTTGCGTAGCTGCATAAAATTTTTCGTGCGGGACTGCAGCCCGAATAAGTGAATGTTTTTCAGCAAATTTAGGGAATAACTTAATGCCCGTCGTAATATCTGCTTGTGAAACACAAATAAAATGGGTTGTTATAAGATTGGTAATATACTCCATGCCATAGATACAAAACCACATTAATTTATTTTGATGTTCATGAAATGCGTATCCATGTACGGTGTGTATGCGTGTTTTAACGCCAGCAAAATAGGCAGCCCATCGCCCAACAATACCTGCCTTGGTGCTATGCGTGTGCACAATAAGGTCTGGATCTTTGGTAACCAGTTTTTTGATAGTAGTAACTAATTGTTTAAAATTTACTAATTCGTTCCAAATGCTTTTAATACCAACTTCTCTTTTAAAGCTCGTTAATAAAAATGCATGGGGATTATTTTTTACGCTCGGAGCAAGGGCGCCTTCGGCGCCCGATATAAGAAACGTTTCGCTTTGTTCAAGATTATTAAAGAGCGATAAACATATTTTTTGCGCACCGCCTAGTTCTAATTTAGTAATTATATACACTATTGATTGTTTTTTTTGCATGATCACACGTACAGCACGAGTAATAAAGCGAGTAACATACAAAATAACGCATTCGTGTTAATAAACGTTTGCGCTAAGATATTAGAATACGAAATATGCTGCGCTTCGGTGGGATAATCTTTTAATGCCGTACTTGCAAGACGGGCGGTCTTGCCCGCACTAATTCCCGGTGCAAGGGTACCTAAACACATAATAATTGCAGCAGCTAAGAGTGCACCGCTTTCAGTCCAATGGCCCGTCGCTGGCGCAACTTGAGTAAGAATAAAAGCAATAAGCAGTGCAAATAAAATAGGGGCTTCAATAAGCGCTTGGCTTAATAAGGTAAATGAAAATAATCGATCATAAATGGAGCGATTTAGTCCTAAATTATGGCAAATAGCTCGAGTAAAAATACTTAAACCGTAAGTGGGTCCTAATGTGCTGATACCAATCGTTGCACCTGCCCCAATGATGCGAAGCATATCCGCAGCACCGGTCACGGTGATGAGCTGTGTTTTAAGAATCAAACTAATAATAAAGCCAAAAATGAGGGGCATTTGCATCATCGATTGAGTAAGTAACATTATCGTGCGTATTTTTTTACTAAAAAAAGGCTGACGGGCCGTTGCAAGTATTGCCTCGCGTGCCGGGAAGCCACTCAATAGGCCAATAGCAAATCCCGGAATAGCGAGAGCAAATACAATAGCACAATGTGCATATGCACTGAAAGCGTTTGTCGGTATACTCGTGAGCAATAACGCAGTCATAAGACTGCTAATAATGGCTGCAAATTCGCTCAGTACTACTGCTATAAAGAAGGTAGTACGAATTTCAGCGGCTGCTCGCGGTTGTTGATTTAATGCCGTTAAAACCCCAAAACCAACAATACCCTGCCCAATGCCTACGCCCAGCGCTGGTAACGCGACAAGCGCGCCAAGTGAGCCATAATACCACAAAGCTGCTGAATCCATCATATATGTTCCTCGTCGTGCTGTGTGCCCATAGCAAGGTACGTAAGACTTAATACCGAAAATACAAAGGCTTGGATAAAGCCTTCAAAGAGGCCAAAAAATAACATGGTAATAATATTGAGACCAGTGAGTATCCCGAGAATTTGGAAGAGAATTGAGCCTGATTTAGCGTGTGCCCATAAATTAAGAATTAATGATCCGCCAAAAATATTACCAAAAAGCCTAAAGGACAATGAAATAATTGACGTTATTTTGCTCAGTACTTCTAACGGCGCCATAAAAAAGAATGGTTTAAAGTAATGTTTGATGTATCCCCATAGTCCATGCGCAATTATTGCTTCTTTTTGAGCAAATAAAAATGAAATAATGCCTAATGCGAAAGTGGTATTCACATCAGTTGTCGGTTCGTGCAATCCAATTATAACGCTGCAATTACAAATGAGTATAAAAATAAATAGCGAGGTGATAAAGGCATAATAGTGATAAATAACACGGTCGAATGATTGCTGTACCATATCCATAAATGTTCTAATAAACGAGCTTGTTACAAAACCTGCAAGCGAATGCCTTTTTTGCACATAATAGCGCCCAATAAGCGCAAAAATGGCTATGATAAGCATGCATATCCAGGTAGAAGTAAGAGTTGTTGCATTAAAAGTAAATAAAGGGCTCGTAAGTCCCCATGGTGCTAATGGTTGCCAGTAATGATGTTCTAGTATATCGATACCTGACATGCGTGCCTCGAAATAAGAGCAATTGTTCTCTTCTGTCATCCAAACATTTGGATTGAGTATAAAAGGTATCATCAATAAGTGCAAGGGCCGGATAGCAGGTGTATTGGATTTTCTGTTTGATATACTGTGATGGTTGTTAAGATTATTTTTTCAATAAATAAAAAGACCCTCGATTAAAAGGGTCTTTTTATTTGGTTTATTTAAAACTTTTTGATGTCTTTGTGATGCCAGTATTCAGCGATGATTGATTGGGATCCCGTAATAACTACCAGGCCATGGCGTTCGTCGACTGATTTTTTAGCAAGATCAAATGCTTCTTCAAAGTTTTTGCAAGCTTTTGCTTTGATCTTCATTGTTTTAAGATCATTTGTTACTTGTTCAACATTCCAGCTCTTGTCTTCATGAGTACCAGGAAGTACGTCAGTGATAGGACAAATTAATAATTGACCAGATGTTTTTTTAAAGAAGTAACGGCATAATTTTAAGAATGCTTCGTTATGTAATGATTCCGCTGCAGCGCCAATAATGATCGTAAGACCTTTTAAGGGGCGTTGATAATGCAATAAGCGAATGCCCAGTAATACGTTGGTAACCGCATCGATTGTATCTGCTGTATCAAGGAGTAATGTTGGTTTTTCTTTGTCTAATAATTCAAATTTACCAGGAACTTCGCATGCCGCTTCTTTCCAGAATTGTTCTACTGTTTTGCGTGGATTAATTTCTAACTCACGTTTTGCTTCGATAGTTGGTCGGCCACGTTGCCCTTTTTGTTTCATTAACAAGCTATTAATAATAATAGTCGTGTCTTTTTTCATAAAATGTTCAACATAGAGTTGAGCAATACGTTCAGCAAGTGCTGCACAACGACCATGAAGCTGTTCAAAGGGGTAGTTTAATGGTGCAAGTTTTCTGATAGGCATAGCCCAGTGGCCACCTTGTGCTTCAGTAAGGTCTTGCATAAGTTGTAAGGTTGCTTTGCTTTGATCGCCGGACACAATATGAGTACCTTGTTTAACGATGCCCATAATATCTTTTGTTTTTTCTGCAATTTGTGCATCGGTGTCATGGATGCTTGTACCAGTTACACGGGTAACGGTAACTACTTTAGCATCACAAATGTTAACCGGATTGCTTGTTCCGCCTTCTGAAACTTCCAGAATCGCAACATCAACGTTTTCTTGCGCAAAATAGACCAACGCCATCATAGTAAGAAGTTCTTGGCTATGCGCTTCAAGACCTAACTTTTCAGCGGTAGCAATAACATCATTACCAATTTCGGTAAAACTTTTGTTTGAGATAGTTTCGTTATTAAGGCTCAAACGTTCGTTATAGGTTAAAATATGGGGAGTAGAGAAAGTACCTACTTTTAGGCCTTCAGCTTTAAATAATTGTGCAGTAAAGTTGATAGTCAAACTTTTACCGTTTGTGCCGGCCACTAAAATTGCTTGAACTTTTTTTGATGGATAATCAAAAGCAGCATCCAATTTTTTCATACGAGCCAAGCTAGCGTCAACAGGAGTTGACCACTGTTTATCCAGAAACTCTACGATTTCTGTATAGGTACGCTGCTTTCCTGTAGGCACGCTCGTTTTACTGGCTTTTTGTTTTGTAATATCCATAATTATTCTCCGGACTATAAAATAATTTTCCAAATATCCTTATTTACCAATCTATATTCTTTTTTAAAAAAGTCAAATTAGGATTTCTTTCTGGAGCTAGCATGGTAGTTAATTTTCAAAAAGTCAAAAAGTTTATAAAAGACTGGTCTTGCCGCAAAAATAGATATGGAGCATCTTGTCTCTTGACTTTAGCACGGTGTTTTTGGGTATCCTTTGATGTAAGATCGATAGGGTTTTTAGAGAGCCCTTCGACTTGCTATGCTTGCTCAGGGTGACTGGCCGTTCGTGGTGAGCGTAGTCGAATCCATACGATAAGGCCATCGAGTATGAGATTGTATGTATATAAAACATGGATTTAGTCTTATAGAACTCTTAGTAGTTATCGCTATTATTGCCTTTTTTTCAATGCTTGTGGTACCGAGCTTTTTTAGAGTATTAGCGCGTGCTAAGCGCACAGAAGCGTATGTACAGTTACGGTCATTATATATGGCAGAAAAAACCTACTGGGTTGAACATGGCCGATATACCGATAAGATATCGGGTCCCGATAGCCTTAATTGGAAAGGTGAAGGGTCTCTGTATTATACCTACGGATTTCCTGGTAGCGGAGTAGTGGGTTCTCTAAAAGCACCAGTTTCTGCATTAACAGGCACAAAAGCGACTGATACGGAGTTTATTATTGCTGCAGCTGCGGATATCGATGGTGATGGCAAGATCGATTTGGTAACTATTAACCAAGAGGGCAAAATCACGGTTATCCAGGATGATTTAGCTAGTTAGATCCATATAGAAATTATCACCGATAATATTATATTTTTTAATTGACAATTTGAATATTAACTATATACTGATAAGCTATATACTGGTAATTAGAGATAAAATTTTTTCCAAATATCCTAAAAAAACTAATCCTAATTGTAGCGCCACGTATTATATGCCCTGAAGCTCATTTCTTAAGGGGCCCTTGGTTACCTATGATGTTAGAGCAAGAGTCAAGAGAATACGATGTGCTCCTCTAGTGAAATATAAACTCTATCAGAGAGACCTCAGAATCTTAAGAATTAGGGGAAAATCCGCTGGACAGAATTGAGAAATCTGCTAAAATAGCTAATATATTAATTTTCCCAAAGATATGTTCTATAAAGGTCTTTTTTTATGAAATCAGAAGTAGTTTTTGACCGTTATGCGATTTTTGTAAGCGGCGGTAAGCAATATCAAGCAATCGAAGGCAAAACAGTTGCTCTAGAAAAATTGGATATTGAAGTTGGTAAAGAAGTAGTTTTTGATGAAGTTCTTTTACGTAAAACAAATGCAGATACCATAGAAGTAGGACAGCCATTTTTAGCTACTCCTGTTAAAGCATCTATTCTTAAGCATTTTAAAGGCCCTAAAGTTATAGCATTTAAATTTAAGCGCCGTAAAAAATATCGTCGTACTATTGGGCATCGTCAACCGATTACTGTTGTACGTATCGAAGCTATTTAAGCAGATACTAAAAATTAAACCCGCTTATTTCAGCGGGTTTTTTTATGAGTAAAATATTCTTTACGATAGCTTAGCTATTTTATCTAAGTCTTTGTTATTACCAGCAAGTAAAAGCACGTCTTCTTGGGTAATAATATAATCGTGGTCTAAATGCGTGATTTCATCATCATCTTTACGGCCCACGCAGGTTACATGATAATTTTCGCGTAAATCAAGCTCTTTGAGCGATTTACCCACAAATTTATAGGGTGCTGCAATTTGGGAAATAGAAAATTTAGGTGTAATACGCAATAATGTTCTAAAAGACAAGCTCAGTTGATCCGCTAATTTTATACCCATTTCTCGTTCGGGGAGTACTACCATATCAGCGCCAATAAGCTCTAAAATATCTTTGTGTATGCTGCTTACTGAGCGAGTAATAACGGTTTTGATGTTAAGCCGTTGTTTGAGAATTGCCGTTACTAAGATAGATTGTGCAAAATTTTCACCCATAGCCACAATAACGGTATCCATTTCTTCTACACCAATGGAGCGTAGTGCTTCTTCGTCGTTAACACTCATACACACTGCTTGAGTAACACGATCTTTAATAGATTCTATAATAGTAGCATTACTATCAACAGCAAGTACTTCCATGCCATGATCTGCTAAAGTAACTGCTACATAATGGCCAAAACGGCCTACGCCAATGACACAAAATTTCATGATATTATCCAATCATTTTTTATTTCAAACCTTTCCACAAGCTCTCCGCCTACGCTAGCTACGGCAGGCACGGCAGGTGAGCGGTCGGGGAATTATCCTATCATTATTCGTTCTTCTGGGTAATTAAATTCTTTTCTTTCTTTGCGTCCTTTAAGTGCCAAAATAAGTGTGAGCGAACCAATGCGACCAATAAGCATTGCAGCACTTAAAATATAGTGACTGGTTGCTGAAAACAAGGACGTAGGTACATGCTTGAGCCCTAAATTGGTGAGCGCCGAAACTGTTTCAAATAATAAGTCTATAAACTGCATCGAGGGTTCGGTAATAAGTAAGCAGAAAAGTGTCAGCGCTGTCCATACCAGACTCACTACAATAATAGCAACTGCTTTAAAAATCAGCTCATCGGGAATGCGTCTGCCTTTTAGATTTACCTTCGTGTTGCCTTTGATAACAGCGTAAATAGTAGCAAGAATAAGGGTAAATGTCGTTACTTTAATACCACTCCCGGTAGACCCTGGAGACGACCCAATAAACGCGATAATCATTATTACTAAGAGCGTTGTTGGGTGTAACGTATATTCATTAAGCGTAGAAAATCCTGCACCATGATATGAAATGCTATTAAAAATAAGCGTATGATAGGGTGCTATGGTATGTGAATATATAAGATTAGTATATTCTAAAATGCCAATCACTATTACGGAAACAGCAATTAATAAACTAGTACTTTGGAATACAATTTTTGTGTGTAATGACCAGGAAACGCGTTTCTTTTGAATATAATTTTTTAGCGCTATCCCTAAATCGCGCCATACAATAAACCCAAATCCACCCATCAGCATTAAAAGTGTCATACTATGCAGCAAAAAGCTGTTATCTTGATATGCCGGCATACCACCCGGCAATAACGTTAATCCAGCATTGCAAAATGACGATACTGCTTGGAAGCATGATACAAATAATGTATGGGTAATGCTTGCATCAGGAGTTTTTATTGCTCCATAAATAAGTAATGTGCCTATGCCTTCAACAATAAGCGTAAAAACCCCAATAAAAATAATAATGCGACGAGAGCTTTTGCGGTTATCTAAATCGAGCAACTGATTTGCCATAAACTCAGTGCCCATGCCAATATTAATAAAGAGCGACATCAAAAAGACGCTGAGAGTGATAAGGCCGAGGCCACCAATTTGCATCAGCAATAAAATAACTGATTGGCCAAAAAGAGTAAATGAGTCTAACGATATCGTTAAAAATCCCGTAACACATGTTGCGGATGTAGCGGTAAAAAAAAGCTCAGCCCATGTATGCGTAATTACTTGAGCATGAGGAAGTGCAAGCAACAAAGTACCTAATATAATCATAATAATGGTAGAAAAGAGCAATACTCTACCAGGCGAAGTAAATGATTTTTGAAGTAGTGGCATATAATGTACTGATACCTTTTTTAATGCGCAATTATGTAAAAGAGAACCATCATTCCTATACCTAAGGCTATAAGGTAATAAAAGTACCGGTCAAGAATTTGCTGAATTCGGTCCCCCCAAAAGTATACGGTTAATGCAATAAGATAAAAGCGGATCGCGCGCGCGCAGCTAATACTGATGATATAGGGAATAAGTGATAATTGACAAAAACCAGCAGTTAAAGTCACTAATTTATACGGCATGGGTAAAAAACTGGCAATAAATACACCACTTATACTGTACGTTTTATAATGCGTAACCAGATTTTCAAATGCTTCGGGAGTAGTAAAAAGGCCAATCAATTGATGCCCAATTAACTCCCATAAAAAAGCACCAGCGATGTAGCCCAGAATGCCACCTAAAATGGATGCGATAGTGGTGACAGTGGCGTAGTAAAATGCTCGTGAGCGTCGCTCTAGGCAATAGACCATTAAGAGGCTACTCGTAGGCATAAACAATACCCCCTCAATAGCTACTAGCGCTGATAATAACGGTGTTGCATACCGCGTATGCACTTTTTTGGTTGCCCAGTGATACAATTTTTTCATGAATTTTTATTCGCGTCCAATCCAATGGTTCGACAGGCTCACCCTGATCGGCCGCTCACCCTGAGCTTGTCGAAGGATTTGAGCAGCCGTAGACATTATAATGATTTAATAATTTCTTCAATCGAAGAAATAGGCACTCGCTTTTGCTCCATAGTATCTCGATCACGCACCGTAACACAAGAGTCATTAGCAGAATCAAAATCATAGGTGAAACACAGTGGCGTTCCAATTTCATCTTGGCGGCGATAGCGTTTACCAATAGACCCCGAAACATCAAACGTTACCGAGTATCCTTTTTTACGGAGCTCTTTATATATTTTCTCCATGGGCTCAATATGCTCTTTATTTAGTGGGAAAAATGCTGCAGTTATTGGCGCAAGCGTAGGATGGAAACGTAGCACAATACGTTGTTCGCCTTCGACAGTATCTTCGTCATACGCATTGCACAATACCGTTAAGAACAGTCTGTCCACACCAACCGAACACTCAACAACATGGGGAACATAGGATGTTTTAGTTGCTTCGTCAAACACAGCAAGGTCTTTACCTGAATGCTTCATGTGCTGTGTTAAATCAAAGTTACCGCGATATGCGATACCTTCGAGCTCTTTCCAACCAAAAGGGAACTGATATTCAACATCAGAAGTACCTTGTGAATAGTGAGAAAGTTCTGATCCTTCATGGTCACGGATGCGAATATCGTTGGTATTTATGCCAATTTTTGCATAAAAGTTAAAACGATGTGCTTTCCAAAATGCAAAAAATTCCTGCGCTTGCACTTCGGTGCAAAACCATTCAATTTCCATTTGTTCGAATTCACGCATTCTAAACAAGAACTGTTTTGGGGTTATCTCGTTGCGAAATGCTTTACCAATCTGAGCCACACCAAAAGGTATTTTAACCCGATTGCTCGACATAATATTTTTAAAGTTAATAAAAATAGCCTGAGCCGTTTCGGGACGCAAATATGCCGTGGTTGATTGTCCTACGGTTGCGCCGAGCTCAGTTTTAAACATCATGTGGAAGTCGCGAATTTCAGTCCATTGTTTGTTGCCACAATGGGGGCATGCTTTCTCTAAATCAATATCATCAGCGCGGTAGCGATGTTTACAGCTGAGGCAATCGACCATAGGGTCGTGGAAGTTTGCTGTATGCCCGGATGCTTCCCATAGTGCATGGGGCCCGAGTAACGCCCCTTCCATAAACAAAATATTGTCCGATGCTTCAAGAATGTTTTTAGTCCACGCAGAACGGATATTATCTTTAAGTTGTTTGCCTAAGGGACCCATGTCATAGACGCCATTTAAGCCGCCATAAATTTCAGATGATTGATAGACAAACCCACGTCGTTTACACAGAGAAACTAATTTTTCTAATGTTACTTTTTTCATAATAGATTCCATATTTTTTGTGAAAGCATATACTTAGTATACGTTGGAACATAGTCTTGGGCAAACGTATAAAGGAATGTTATGTTGTTCTCCCCTCTCGATGCCACGCATCACGAGCCAATTCCCGCACACAAACACGAAATGGTACACAGGTATGTAGAAAATAAAGATCTTGATTTTTGGGCAAAAGAAGCTCGAGACTCTATTACATGGTATACTCCTTTCACTCGCACATTCGATGGCTCAAAAGCACCTTTTTATAAATGGTTTTACGATGGAAGTTTAAACGTTTCCTATAACTGTCTTGATCGCCATTTGCCCACAAAAGCGCAGAAAGCTGCCCTTATTTTTGAATCAGATGAAGGGCGCGTCACGACAGTGACGTATCAAGAACTCTATGAGCGTGTTTGCCAGTTTGCCAATGGGCTTTTATCTCTGGGTATTAAAACGGGTGATAGAGTAGTAATTTATATGCCTATGAGTATAGAAGCGATAGTGGCAATGCAAGCATGCGCGCGATTAGGAGTAATTCACTCTGTAGTATTTGGCGGATTTTCAGCAAAAAGTTTATACGAGCGTATTCTCGATGCAAGTGCTGTTGCCGTTATTACGGCTGATGCCGGTATCCGGGGCGGTAAAAAAGTGTTACTTAAAAACGCCGTTGATGAAGCACTTGCAATGGGCACAACGACTGTTGAAAAAGTTATTGTGTATCAGCGTGCATTAAATACTATTACCTGGGACGCTCAGCGCGATATTTGGTGGCATGATTTAATAAGCAGTATGCCTAAAGAATGCGCACCAGTGTGGGTAAATGCGGAGCACCCATTATTTATATTATATACCTCAGGATCTACGGGCAAGCCCAAAGGGGTACAACATAGCTCTGCAGGGTATTTATTGGGTTCTATCATGACGATGCGTCATTCGTTTGACATTAAGGATACTGATGTCTTTTGGTGCACTGCAGATGTTGGCTGGATCACCGGGCACACCTATGTTGCCTATGGACCGTTAGCGTGTGGTGGCACAGAGTTTATTTTTGAAGGGATTCCTACATATCCGCATGCTGGTAGATTTTGGGAACTTATTGAAAAGCATAAGATTACCACGTTTTACACCGCCCCAACGGCTATTCGATCCTTAATTAAAGCAGATTCTCACGCGCCAAATAACTATGATTTGAGCTCATTACGATTATTGGGGTCTGTGGGTGAACCCATTAACCCCGAAGCATGGCATTGGTACAATACCGTTGTAGGCAAGGAAAAATGCCCTATTATTGATACCTGGTGGCAAACTGAAACGGGTGCCCATATGATTGCGCCGCATATGAGTGAAAAAAATTTAAAACCTGGGTCCTGCATGACACCATTGCCTGGTATTGCAGTTGATATTGATAGAGAAGGGCGATTGGTAATTACTAAGCCGTTCCCGTCATTATTACGCACCTTGTGGAATGCTCCTGAGAGATTTAAAGAAACGTATTTTCCCGAAGAGCTTGGTGGCACTACCTATTTAGCAGGCGATTTCGCGCGCAAAGATGATGATGGGCATTATTGGATCTTGGGCCGTATCGATGATGTGTTAAATGTTTCGGGGCACCGGTTAGGTACAGCAGAAATAGAGTCGGCACTTGTTGCGCATCCTGCAGTAGCCGAAGCAGCAGTAGTAGGTAAGCCGCATGCAATAAAAGGCGAGGCAGTCGTTGCGTTTGTGGTACTTAAAGGTACAACAATTATTGGTGAACAGGCACAAAAAATGGCACAGGAATTGCGTGAGTGGATAGCAAAAGAGATTGGTGCGCATGCAAAGCCCGAAGAGATTCGTTTTGGTGATAATTTACCAAAAACACGATCAGGGAAAATCATGCGTCGATTATTAAAAGATTCGGCGCGTGGTCAGCGTTGTGTGCAAGATACAACAACGCTCGAAAATCCTGCAATTCTCGAACAATTGCAACACAGTGGTTATTAAGGGTGATGCGGGTCCATTGTAATTATCCTGCGCTCAGGTACACTAATAAAAAAGTAGTGTTTAAACGTAAAGGTATCTCATGTATTTTATAAAGAAAATAGTAGCGATAGTAGTTTTTGTCGGTATAGGTTGTTGTGGTTACAAACTATACCAGGAGCGTAAGGTAACGAATGTTTTACTCAATAAATTGCAGCAAGATTTATTACGTGTTGGACAAACTGAACACGTAGACAAAATTGCACCAGCATGCATAGACGGTCAACGGTGGTGTGATGTGCAAACAAAAGTTAAAGATACCGTCGTGCAAGTATTCTCACAAATTGCAGAATTTAATTGGTTGGAGCCATATAAAAGCCCTAATCAATACCAATCAACGGGTAGTGGATTCTTTTTTACCGAAGCTGGTGACATTATAACGAATGCGCATGTGGTTGACCAAGCACGTGCTGTTTCTATTCAAGTTCCTTCAACAGGTAAACGACGCTTTGAAGTGGATGTTATTGGTGTAAGCCCCGATCGAGATTTAGCCTGGTTGCGGCTACGCCCCGAAGAAAGAGATGCATTAGTAACTGCTTTAGGAAAAATACCTACATTACCTATTGGCAACTCAGACCAAGTACATCGTGCAGATGAAATTATGGCATTAGGCTACCCCTTAGGACAACAATCACTCAAAAGTACCACCGGTGTGGTGAGTGGCCGTGAACATTTAGGCGGTCAGCATTTAATACAAATTAGTGCGCCTATTAATCCCGGTAGTTCTGGGGGGCCATCCATTGATTCGCGTGGTGCAGTTATTGGTGTTAATAGTTCTGGTATTTTTGGTGGTGGAGCTCAAAATGTGGGATACATTATTCCTGCAAATGAAGTAACATTATTTTTACGCCAATTAGAACAAATGCCTGATATGGGTACCGTTAAATTTTTACGCAAGCCATTCTTAGGGGTATTGTTTAATAGTGGTAACGATAGTTTGGTTAATTTCTTAGGCAATCCTCGTCCTGGTGGATTGTATGTTGTTGAGACACATAAGCATGGGCCATTAAATAAAATTGGCATTTCGGCAGGTGATATGATTTATGAACTTGATGGTCATAAAATTGATATTTTTGGTGAAATGAATGTGCCCTGGTCCGAAGATAAAGTGTTATTAACAGATTATGTGTCACGCTTAATGTTTGGTGACGATGTGCAGATTGTGGTGTATCGCGATGGTAAACGAAAAGAGTTTATCTTTAAATTAACGCATGCAGACCCATTACCTATTCGCCGTATGTATCCAGGATACGAGAAAATCGAATACGAAGTAATTGGGGGTATGGTAATTATGCAATTGACCATGAATCACGTACAAATGTTAATACAAAATGTTCCTGAACTTGTACAGTATATGGAATTTAAAAATCAATTAGAACCAGCATTATTAGTGACTCATGTGTTACCCGATTCTGAAGCTGCACGCTCGCGTAGTATTGGCACGGGGGTATTAATTGGCGAAGTAAACGGCACTAAAGTGCAAACGCTTTCAGAATTTCGTGAAGCAACGCGTAAGAGCGCTACAACTGGGTTCTTGACCGTTAAAACTAAAGATAATGTATTTACGGTGCTCCCATTTGATAAAATTATAATGAACGAAGTTCGTTTGTCGAATGAATATTACTATCCATTATCAGAATTTATAAAATCATTGCTCAAAAAGCAGTAAAAATAAGGCCCCGGAAAACCGGGGCTTTTTAATGTAAAGCAATTATTTTTCTGCGTGTTGTATTAATGCGTTAATTTTTTGGGCAGTACCAGCGTCAGCTAAGTTGTTGGCAAACCATTTATTTATTGTTGGTATGGTAACCGTAATTTTACCATTAAAGCCAGTAAGAGTAACGTGCGGGTTTTTGACTTTTACTAATAAATCTTTAGCATTGACCCATGCCATTGTAACAGCAGGCAGAGCAACATAATGCACTGGTGCAATATAGCGATTAGATTTAATTCTTTGCAATGGACTATCAGCACTTATAGCGCTCGGATCAATGTCAGTAATTGCTCCTACTTTTTGCCTAAATTTCTTGTAGGCAGTGTCAAATAGCAGAGTTTCGTCGCTACTTCGTAATCCGCCAAAATCATTCCATCCTAGTTTCCCATCATCATGTAATAAGATCAATACGCGTTTGTGAGTCGTATCAGTATAATAGGGTATTATACCCGCATTGTCCTTGGTACCTGCTGCAAATGGTTGTAAATAGGGCAATGCATCAATAGCAATTGTTTTACCGGATTGTAGCGTGTAGTGGTGCGCTACTGGTACCATTATCTGTAGTTGTTGTAACGACTCAGCTAAGGCGACCAGTGTTGTGGGCAAAAATGCGTCTGTTGGTTCTGCGGGGAATGATGTAACCATGGGTGCGACAGGTGTTCCAGGAAGCTTTTGTGCGACTGAGTGCATAGTTTTCATAAATTGTTGATAATCAGGTTTTTTGCGCTGATCACGGTCTTTAAATCCTGCTTTGATACGAGGATCAGTAAAGATATTGAGATATACTTCAAGTCCACTTTTGTGAATAAAGTCGATCAGTGTTGAATCACTTAAAATTTCGCCAATCCACGAAAGTTTATTACCAAATGCGCCGGCGCCCATAAGTGTTAAATACACTTTTTTCTTATCTTCTATATACGCTTTATAGAGTGTTCCCCAATACGACGCTTTTAAAAGAACTTTAGCACTATTTTCTATTACGAGTGGATACGAGCCTTTTTGTGGACCTGCTTTGTAAGCTTTGCTGGCAATATTATAGGCTGCTGTTACTACTTGATTGACTATTTGATTATATGCAAGATCGCCATTCACCGGAAAACTATTAAATATATTAAGTGGGGTTCGTGAAGGGTTAATAAGATGGTTATTAATTAAAAATTGTAATCGATCCGCAGGCGCCATCGCTAAATCAGGAATCGCCTTTATCGGTGTCCCATCAGGTAATTGTGCGTGGGGATTATTGTATACTGGCCAGTAATACCCACTGGTAACGGGTACTTGTTCATGCCAACCAATATATACCATATCCATATCAGCATCGCTCAACCCACTCTTTTGAGTGATGGTATGAATACGAGCAGTGTCAAAAATAGGTGGTGTATTGGTAGATTGTAATGTTAGCTTACCTGCAGCTTGTAGCTCTTTAAGTAAATTGTTATCAGGTATTTTTTTGTGATCATGTAAAATGGCATAATTATGATGATAATACTTGCGTACAATGGTGCCACCAATAGAAGCAAGTGACGCTTCTTCTCCTTGTACCGGTGCATGCATCATGTGCTGTAATGCAGCTCCTAATGCTCCCATGCCGCCTTCTAAACAATCAAAATTAGAAGCAAGTTGAAACACGGCATCGTTGTTTTTTGGATCAGCCATTTGTGCACGAATATCAGTCAATTTAAGTGCGGCTTGCAAATCTTTATCGATAAGGTCATACGAATTAAGGATAGTAAACGTGCCCGGCGCTGCGCTGGCGCTTTTTTGCAATTTTTCCATTGCTTGAGCGCGTAAATCTTTTAAAGAGACAACAGTAAAGGCATTTTTTGGTGTTAATGCTTTGCGTCCAGGAAAATGCGTAAGTAATTTTTGGTAGTGCGTATCGCCAGGCAAGGGGAATAACGTCAAATCAGTGCCATCGGCAGTTACGGCTTTAAAATACGTTTCAGTTACTCCCATAACGTTATAAAACAACCATGCTCTAAAAATTTTATGTTGCGCGATGTCTTCGGTATTCCATTGTTCTAAAAGGGGATCAGCATTTTTAAAAGGAACAAGTGTGTATGGCTTGGACAAAGCGGCAGTAATTACTGTAGATGCCTGAGACCATTGGCTCGGTGATAATGGTGATACTCCATGAGACTGTATTACGTAATAATGATTGGGTGCAATTTGCAGCGCAGGAGTCCATTGCCCATTTTGTTCTATAACGCCAACAATAATATCGCCTTTAGGTGCATCAGAGGGTAATTGTATGGGGTATGGGTTTGTAACAGGAGAGCCATCAGGATGTAATAATGGGTTAAAGGGAATATAACGGGGATATGGGTGAGTAAAAGAAAAAAATAGTATACTTAAGAGTAATAATTTTTTCATGAGATTTCTTTCTCAAAGGTTTTTATCGTATACTAAAATATGTATCGTATATAAAGCAATAATTTGGAATGAGATGGCAAAAAAAAGATTAGACGCATGTATCCAAGAATTATACCCTCATTATAGTAAAACGCAGATCCAAAGTTGGATTATGCAGGGAAAAGTTACTGTAGATGGGCAAATAATAACTAAAGCAGGTACTGCAGTTGCTGAAGAAGCGCGCTGTATTCTTACTGCAGAGGAGCCTAAATATGTGTCCCGTGCAGGGTTTAAATTAGAAAAAGCACTCGCTCATTTTGCCATAGATGTAACTGGTCTTGTAGCGCTTGACGCAGGTCTTTCAACGGGCGGCTTTACTGATTGTTTACTCCAAAATGGTATTGCACGCGTGTATGGTGTTGATGTAGGCTATGGCCAAGTGCACGAAAAAATTCGTACTAATCCTCGTGTTATTGTTATGGAGCGTACTAACTTACGCAATGTAGAAGCATTGCCCGAAAAAGTTGATATTGTAACACTAGATTTATCATTTATTTCGACACTTAAAGTGATGCCTGCGGTTATGCAGGTGATGCAGCCATATGCGAAACTGGTAGTTCTTATTAAACCGCAATTCGAAGCGGAACGTGAAGATGTGGGTAAAGGCGGGATTATTAAAGATCCCGTGGTACATCAGCGAGTTATCGAAAAAGTAACGCACGGTATAATTGCATTAGGGTTTGAATGTAAGGGAATTACTGAATCGCCCATTACCGGAATAACAGGAAATAAAGAGTTTCTTGGCTATTTTACAAGAAATGGGTAAAATAATTATGCGTTAGCGCCCGTAGCTCAAAGGATAGAGCGCCAGACTTCGAATCTGTAGGCTGTAGGTTCGAGTCCTACCGGGCGCACCATGCTTGACGATTGCCAAAATCAAGCAGCGCATCAAACGGTTTTACAGGTTCAAATGCCAGTTTTTACCCTCAAACACAAGCCCTCAAACACAAGTTCGATACAGTGCTGGGGCTACTGGCCCCTACGCAGCTTCTGCTCTAGGGTCGCTTGGCGTTATTGCTGATAGCATCTGAATAGTATTTGGCAATCCCCAAACTAATTCCGAAGTGGAACTTTTCAGCAGCAGAAATTTTGCTATTAAGAATCTGGCCATCAGATATAAAGTGTAACTCTATTTCATCACGTAGTGCTTTATCATACAGGAACGATACACGCTTATCGAACATGTTGCGCGAAAGACGATCTACCTTGTCGCAGCAAATGGCAACTTTTTCTTCTTGTTGAATGATAAACTCAAAAATACGATCAAACTCTGAGCGTTCATCTTTGTAGGTGCTTTCGTCAAAACTAAAGCTTTTGATAATTGAAAAGCCTTTATTCTGGCAATAATTTTCAAGGCGTATGACTTGTGCTGGTAATGATAAGCCAGCTTCTTTTTGTTCTTCAGTGCTAACGCGCGCGATGATTATTGCCTTCATGTAATCCTCTTGATGACGTGTGCTGTAATTTTTTGACTGTGTTATTGTAGCACAGAATCTGTGATTTCAGGAGAACGATTAGGGGAGTATTTTAGAGTTCTGAAATAGAAAACTTGGTATATCTTTAAAACAGTTACTTGATGATATATATTATATTTGTTATATTTAAAACAAGTGAGCCTTAAAAAAAGGAATTGGCATGGGTTGGAAAGTAGATTTTTATAGTTCTAAGGTTAAAGAGAATATTAAAAAGTGGCCGCCATCATTGGCATTGAAATTTACAAGATTGGTTGAACTTGTCGAAGAGTTTGGCCCTTACGAAATTGGTATGCCGCATATTAGACCCTTAAAACAAGGTCTTTCGGAAATTAGAGTAAAAGGAGTTGAGGGCATTGCACGAGCGCCATTCTGTGTCATGAAAGGCAAAATAATTATTGTGCTCAGCGAGTTTATAAAGAAGACACAAAAAACACCGCCTGATGAGCTTGCATTAGCTTTACAACGCATGAAAGAGGTAAAAAATGAAAAATAACAAAAGACCAAGTTTCAAAGAATTTAAAGAAGAACTGCTGCAAGATCCAGAAATGAAGGCTGCGTATGATTTGTTGGAGCCAGAATTTTCTTTGCTTCGTCAATTTATTAGGGCTCGAAAAAGAGCAAAGTACTCTCAAGTTGAACTAGCAGAAAAATTACAAGTGCAGCAGCCAGCAATTGCGCGCTTGGAGCGAGGGGGATATGCAAATACATCGGTAAACAGATTGTCTCAAGTTGCAGATGCATTGGGATACAAGCTTAAAGTTACTTTATCGCCTAAGAAGCAGGATGCGCCTAAAACAAAATCAAAAAAAGTTTAAAGAATGTGCAATTGTCCAATAGCCTGTTGGACAATTGTAAAAATGCACAAGCTGCGCGCCAATTTATGGAAATATTCGCGCAGCTGCGCCAGAAATAGATTGTACTAGGTCTGATGGTATCTTAATTGGTTTAAATAACACAAGCTGCTCTCGTATAACCTTAAATGGGCTTTGCATAGTTGGCATCCTCAGCAATTGCACTTCTTTCATTAACTTAGACCAGCCCTGTGGATTATTTTTCCCGATCATAACTTTCAGCTCACGTACTGGCCCAATTTCCAACATATGTTTCAAGCCTAAAGCAATAGCGGCCTGCTTCGGTGAAATTTTTGGATTATTAAACGCAAGCTTTGCTAAAAATGATTTGTCATTAGTAGTGACAAAATCAAACAAAGGCGAACGTTTATTTTCAATCTCATCAATGTAATGCAGCAACATCTTCTTTGCGATAGCAGGCTTAAAAAGCTTCTTAAGCGTAAGATCTGCTTTGATATCGAGTGCTTTAAAGAGCTGCTTCATCTTTGCGCGCTTATTCAAGCGCACTTCCATACGCAGGAATTCAAGCATATGCCTCTTCTCAAATTTCTTAAAAAGATGCTGCTGTAATTCACTATCAGTTTCCAATGATCGTTTACTATTCTGCTTTGCAAAATCGAGATCGCGTATCTTATCGTAAAACACAACTTCATACGAATTGCAGTGCCAGCGATAACTATGCCCATCATTGCGATACATGCTTTCACTTACATCAAGCGCAAGCTTTACGTTAGCTTCTTTTATTTTATTGATGTAATGGTAAGGGATAGAACCATCAGTTAACGCTATGTTTTTAGAGTAATGAATAGCCAGCACAGGCGCATTGGCTAACGTTGCAGCGCTCACGATAACGCCCATTGTTTCAAGAACCAGTGTCAGCTTTTCTGTTACGTGCTTAAAGTCTTTGTATTGGAGCTCATTAAAATTATTACCATAAACGAGCTTGGGCAGTGAGAGTTCTATTTTCAGCACTATATCAGAATGATGTGCAAGAGCCTGCCCTACATAGCCTTGGCGACGTAGGGTAAGGCGAGGCTTATATATCCCGTTTAAGAGATCTTTTTTAGTTGGATTTTGTTTGGAGGTGATTCCGGTATATTTCTTAGCGCTTTCAGCGAGAACCCACCGAGCAGATGGTGAAAACCGATCAGGTTCACTGATGTGATACATGTCTTGCGATAGTGTTAAAACAATGGTGTCAATCATGTGTATCACGTCTGCTAATTGTATAAGTTGGTTTATTCTCATCCGGTCATACTGAGCGAATGTAATGAGTCGAAGTATAGTCCTTTTAAAGATAAATAAAAATTACGCAAAAAAATAGGCCCGCGCTTTGGCGAGCCTTGCTTTGCCGCGTTTGCTTTGCTTGAAACTTTCGCTTTCGATCCTCGTGCATTCACACGTCGGTCTACTGCAATAAGAATCATTAAAACACTAGCAAGCCGATTGTCTCCGTGAAGAGCAACCGCTGCTTTTACGGGCACTTTTCGTCGTCGTATCATAAACTGTATCACATCCAATAATATTCATATATTACTTGATAATCTGGTGACCGTAGGTCGCCAAAAACCTTCAAGGTTATTTGTGTAACTAACACTGTCTCTAAAATGAAACAGACAAAATTTAGTTATAAATAATCCAGTGCCGCCGTAGTTTTAACGGAGACTGGAAGAACCAATAATGTATTCGGGATAAGTCATAATTGACCCCTTCCCAAATTCATCAGTTTGTAAGTGTGCCAAGTGCATAAAAGAGGAAAATAAAGTAGTGGTAACTGGTAGTGAAAAAGTAATGATATTGGATATAAAAACGGGTCTTTGCGAAGGTACCTTCGAACATGAGCGTAGCGTGAGGTCAGCCGTGTATAACGAAGGTGAAGCGCGGCTCTTGACGGTTTCACAAAATAGAGAAGTACGGTCTTGGGATGTAAACAAGGCAAGAGTCTCCACTATTATCGTCCCCCACAGGGAGAGAACGTGTGATCGTAAGGGCGGGGTACGATCGGCGGTGTTTAATAAAAATAAAACACGCTTGTTAATGGTTTATGCTCGTGTAATAAAAATTTTTGATATGAGAACGGGCGATTGTCTCTGTACCTTTAATCCTGATTGCCGCCCGGTGAGCGCAGTAGAATTTACTGAAGATGAAACGGGGATATGGGTGTGTCATGGAGATCATTCAGTACTCTATACATTCCAGCTTCCCCCCTTAACATTACCCCAGATACTATTTTTAAACTGGCTTGATTTTTCTAACCTGACTCAAAGCGCTGAGGCCCGATTTACTCCAGAAATATATGGTATCTTTAAAAGTCTTCCGGGAGAGATACAAAAAAAATTGGAGAAAACTGGTCTTGTACCAGGGGCTCTATGCTCTGCAGGTTTACAATAAACAGAAAGAAATAACTTATCTTGGAGTATTATTGTTGATCGGTTGCCTCAAAAAACCTACCTCCGGGGACTAAAAAATTTGATTGGTTCTAAGAATTTGCGAATGCACAGAGAAGCTATGCGCATCTAGTACATGCATGCATAAATACGGGGTGTTTTTAATTGACTGCGCAAGACACTCTTGTGCTTTATCGGTTTGAACAAGCTCAAGGAGGCCATGACAAGTGAGTAGTCCTGGCATGTATGTAAAAAATGCTTATTTAAATATTAAAATTCTAAAGAGCTTTGTGGTACTTCCAACAGCTTTGGTTATGATCATTTACCATGCCAATGGCTTGCATGTAGGCGTATATAATAGTTGACCCTACAAATGACATGCCCCTTTTTTTTAAATCTTTTGAGATAGTGTCACTAATATTATTTTTTGTTGGAATATCTTGCAGTGATCGAGGAGTATTTAGTATGATTTTATTATCTACGAAACCCCACAAGTAATGGTTAAAAGAGCCAAATTCTTTTTGTATAGCTAAAAATATTTGCGCATTTTTGCGTGTTGAATAAATTTTTAAGCGATTACGAATAATGTCTGGATTGGTGCGTAAAAGTTCAAGTTCTGTATCAGTCATTGTGGCGACTTTGGTAGCATCAAAATTATAAAATGCTTTTTTATAACCGGTGCGTCGCTTTAAAATGGTTTCCCATGTTAATCCTGCCTGTGCACCTTCAAGGATGAGCATTTCAAATAAATAAGGATCGTCATGGGACGGCACACCCCATTCGGTGTCATGATATGCAGCATACAATTCTTGACCTGGTTTATTACCAAAACAGCGTATCATTAAATGAGCCTTTTATTTTTGAGCAGTGTAATAATATCTTCGAGCGGCGCATTAATGTGATAAACCATTAGTTCAGTCGCTCTTTTAATGTCACGTTTTAATGCAAGATTAACGAGCTCACGATGGTGCTCTTGCTTTTCCCTAATATGATTTTTAGAAGTCATCGAAGGATCGGCTGTATGAGTAATGCGCGCGTATCTATCAAATTTAAGATGCAATGTAGATTGTAATCCCATTAAGGTGGGTGACTTACAGCCTGAAATCAATGCTTGGTGAAATTGATAATTTTGCGGCATCCACTCACTAACATCTTTATCTTTTTTACGTTCTATTTTTTCTAATTTTGCCAGGTCATCTTGTATTCTCTTTTCCCATTCTTTATCACCTAATTCAAAAGAAAGCGTTAAAAGGGAAATTTCTAAAAAAGTAAGGGCTGCATAAATATCACGGATATCTGCTTCTGATATAATGGCTACCTTAAATCCTTTGTTATCTTCAAATGTAACCAGTCCTGTTGGTACTAATTGCGAAAGCGCTTCTCGTATAGGAGCAGTACCTATACCAAGCTGAGCACGTAATGATGCTACTTTGAGTTTTTCGCCCGGCTTTAAAATACCTTCGATAATATCATTTTTAATGCGCTCATACGCTTGTTGAGTAAAAGTGATTGTGGGGATGTATTTTATTTTTTTTGTCATTAACTGGCAGTTATTAAAAAGAGTTATTATTGCTCTATTTAGCATGCCACATGGATTTATATTAGGCAAAATTTGTGTAAAATTTTATCGATAAAATTTGAAATAAGCTGATTTTGAGTTATTATTAGCTAAACGTTTAATATATGAAATGGGAGTCACTGTGCAAAAAATAAAAGTAATAGTATTACATGGGAATGGCAATAGCACGCCCCATGATAATTGGATACCGTATATTAAGCGCGAATTAGAAAACTTGGGTATTGCGTGTATTACCCCACAGATGCCGGATGCACCGTTATCAAGAAGCAAATACTGGTTGCCAAAATTAAAGGACGAGCTGTATGCAGAGGAAAATACGATATTAGTGGGCCATTCAACGGGTGCGCTGGCTGCAATGCGCTATGCTGAACAAAATAAAATTTTAGGTTCTGTGCTTATTGGTGCTATGCATACTGATTTAGATATTGAAAACGAAAAACTCAGCGGCTATTTTGATACGTCATGGAACTGGGAAGCGCAGCGCAAAAATCAGCAATGGTCAGTTGTATTTGCATCGCAAGACGATCCTTGGATTCCTATTCAAGAAGCACGTTTTGTGCATGAACAGTTACATGCTGAATATCATGAGTTTACTGACCAAGGTCATTTTGGCGGTGATTATTACAAACCAGAATTTCCCGAGTTGTTTGCGGTGGTACAAAGAAAACTGAAAGTAAATTAAAAAAAGGAATAGATGAAGTTTTATGTAGCAGCAAAATTTTGTGATAAAGAGCGCGTAAAAGAAGCGTATGTGCGCATTAAGCAACTGGGTCATACTATTACGCATGAATGGGTGCATAATAAAGAATCATATCCGTTTCATCAAAATCCAACGTATACGGCTTATTGTGCAACAAATGACATTAATGGCGTATTAACAGCAGATGTGTTTGTGTTATTGTCGCATGCTGAACCAAGTATGGGCGCGTCAGCAGAGCTTGGTGCTGCAATTGGATCTTTTATCGCATTTAAAAGGCCACACATTTTTGTGGTAGGTCCTCATTTTGGGGCTAATTTTGCTTTTTGGCATCCTGCAGTTATCCAAAAAGAGTCGTTAGAAGAGGTACTGGCACATCTTATTCACACTAATAAAAAAGAGATTGAATATGACATTTAAAACAGTGTTATTAATTGTTGCCTATCACGGGTATCAGCCTGTTGAGTATGGTGTTACGCGTAAAGTATTAGAAGAAGCAGGGATCACAGTATTCGGCTTACTAAGGCCATTTTTGGGAAGATATTTGGCGATAAAGGATATTTATTGGCACAAGAATTTGTGAATAAATTACAAGAGCTTGGCATTCAAATAATTACGAAAGTTCGAAGCAATATGAAAGAGCGCCCAATCACCATTAATGATCAGAAGATTTTAAAAAAGCGAGGTGCTATTGAATCATCAATAGCCATTTTAAAGGATGACCTTTCTTTGGAACACACAAGGCACCGAAGTAGAACTAATTTCTTTGGACATATTTTTTCAACATTGGCGGCTTATGCATTTAGAAGTAAAAAACCGTCAATTTCTATCGAAACTGACGGTTTAATTACACAATTTGCTTAGATCGAATTGACGTTACTTACATTGATCCAAGAAATACTGCTTCGTTAGCACTTATTAAAAAATCACCTTTTAAAGAAGCAGGTACTGTTATGTATAATGGCGTACAACACATGTTGTATGTATATGATGTCGCAAGCAGAGTACGAGCGTAATTATAACAAGATAGAGGAATGATATGCATAAAGTATTTTGGGATGACCCCTATCAACATGAACTGACAACTCATGTTGCCCAGGTAAATGGCAACGAAGTTGTTTTTAATGAAACAATAGCGTACAGTTTTGCTGGTGGCCAAGAAAGTGATAAGGCAACAGTAAATGATACTCCAATACTTGGCTCGCGCATGGAGGGGAATTTAATTTATTACACACTTCCAGAAGGACATGATCTTAATGTGGGTGATGAAGTTACGATGAAAATTGATTGGGAGCGTAGATACAAGCTCATGCGTTTACATTTTACTGCAGAATTAATTTTAGAAATTGTTACGCAAAAGTATGGGTTTGAAAAAATTGGCGCACATATTTCGGAAGATAAAGCGCGTATAGATTTTCTTGCAGATACCAATATTTCACAATATTTCCTAGAAATTTTATCGATTTATAACGATATTATAGATCGTGATCTAGTTATACATAAAGATTTTTCTGATATCGAAAATCAGCGCAGATTTTGGAAAATAGAAGGGTTTGCACAAGTCCCCTGTGGCGGCACGCATGTACAATCTACCAAAGAAGTAGGATACGTAACATTAAAACGTGATAAGCCCGGTAAAGGTAAAGAACGCATAGAAATTAGGCTTATAAATATATAGGGAAACCATGTTTAAAATAGCATTTTTATTCATGCGTAAGTTTTCTAAAGAATTAGATTTATCCCCTTTAGATCCCTATTTGCCGTATTGTGAAACGACGTATACACCAACGCTCAAGCCAGCCTTGTATAATCGGGCAGTAAAAGAGCGATATGCACTGGTACAAAAAAAGGTAGAAGCATATAGAACTCCTTTTACGGTATTAGATTGTGGCACCCGTCAAGGATATTACGCGTACTCACTGAACGCAGAGTACAAAGCTCCTTCTTTTATGTGGGAAGAGCCGGACAAAGATATAATGCCAAGTGAGAGCCGGTTGTTTGATTTTAATGCTCATAAATACAATAGCAGTTCTTTGTTTTTGTATAATAAAGCTATAAAAGCTAAAGATATTATGCGATGGAGTTCTTACACCTATTTTGACGTAGTGTTAGCATTTAATTTGATAGAACTCTTTGATAAACGATGGCATGCGATATTGCGGGCGTTATTAAAAATAGGACGAGATGTCATTGTTGAATTGCCTGAAGACGGATCATTCGAAGCACAAGATTTGCGCGCATATTTACAGGAAAAAAATGCTGAAAAATTAGGTGACGTAACAGAATTTTCTGAAAAAATAAGTACCCTATACCTTATGAGAACACATGATAAAGAATGTGGGACAAGAAAAGGAAGCGAGTGAGTGAAAAGATTGGTATATAGTATTGCACTGTGCATATCTTTTATACATGCGCATAAAAAAGCAATAGTAATTGGCGCAAGCGCTGGAATGGGACGCGAAACTGCAAAGTTACTCAGTAAAGAAGGATATGCCGTGGGTCTGGTGGCACGACGTGAGCAATTACTGCAATCTTTGCAACAAGAATTGCAGGGATCTACGTATATCAAGGTAATTGATGTGACAGCACATGATGCGCGGGAGCAGCTTGTAGAGCTTATCCAGGAAATGGGCGGTTTAGATTTAATGGTGATCGCAATTAGTGCAAATTATGCAAATTATCCCAAATGCAAATCTCATTATCAAGATATAAATACACAGCGATCTTTTGAACAAACATGGGAAGAAAAAGAACGTTACTTAAATGTTGATATTAAAGGCTTTATAGCAATGGCTGATGTTGCATTGCACTATTTTGTACAACAAAATCATGGACATTTTGTAGGAATATCATCAACAAGTGGATTGCGTGGGGTAGCATATAATCCTGAGTACTGTGCAGCAAAAGCGGGAATATCATATTATATGGAAGCAATGCGCAATTATATGATTCAAGGTAACATTAATGTTACGATTACTGATATTGTTCCTGGCTATGTTGCCGTAGAATATTGCCCGTTAGGTACTGACCCTATGGCGTATTGGGAAATTACCATAGAAGAAGCTGGCAAGGTTATTTTAGGCGGTATTAAAAAGAAAGAAAAAGTTGTCTATGTGCCGCGCAAGACATGGTTTATAGCGCTTTTGTTAAAAGGCTTGCCTGATTATATTTATAATAAATTTTTGTATTGGGTTTAGTATGCAGAAAGGAACGGTAATTTAAGGAATGATGAGCCTGATAGACTAAAACATTTTTAATTTATGGAATTTTATTATCGCATAATGGAGAGGAGTATAGCCATTTCGGTCTGGGATATTTGGATCAGCATGGTGGTTAAGCAATAGGGAAGGAAGTTAGAGGCTTTATATGGTCTACAGCGTAACATAATGCTGTTTTTCCATCAATATCTTGCACATTAATGTCAATACCAAGACGCAATATTGTGGTAATTTTTTATAAAATATATCAAATGTTTTCTGTAATTGTAATGCGGATAGGAAAAAGTCAAACATGCAGTAAAATATCGGGTTGACGGTGAGTTTCGATTTAACTACCGGGATGCCAAATTGTATGATAAAATATTAGAGGTGGTTACAGCTTCTTTATTCTACGCTTATACATTCTCACACATTTTCCAAAGGGTTTTATCATGGTTAAACAACAACTTCAAGGAATTATTACCTTAGCGTTGCCAGTTATAGGTATATATTTACTATATCCTGCGTTTTTATTACACCCATTGGGGCAGTTTTTTTGTGCATTATTAGTAGGTGGATATATTTGGTATCTTACTAAAAATCAAAACGATACTTTAAAACAATCGTTATTGTACGCACCAACAGGTGAAACTAAAAATATGCTTGAAGCATATTTGAATGCAGCAGGGATACCTGCACAAAATATTATTCTGCGGTATGCCTATACGGGTGAGCAAATAGCTTTAAATTTGGGTAATATGATTGTTATAGATCCTGTGTTATTTTCACTGTGTGAGGAAGACCCTCAGGCACAAGCAGTACGTGCTATTTATGAGCAACAAATAGCCCCAACATTGACGCTCGAACAAAAAGAATATTTAGCGCAGGTGCGCCAAGCGCTAAATATTGGTGCAGAACGATTTATCTTTATGCACGAATTAGGCCATTTTGTAGATAAGTTTATAGAGAAAAAAATAGTATCTGTTTTTATAGCAGGTGGCTGTGCAGCGTATATCGGCATTCGAGTCGGTATAGCATTATTACCCTTTGGAGGGCTGTATGCTGTACTAGGAGGTATGCTTTTTGGTGGGCTTATGGACATTGTATTGGCATATGTAACAAATGCTTTTTTTAAACTGCGTGCTGAGAAAAACGCTGATACATTTGCCGTAAGGCATGTTCCACATGATGTAGCTGACGCCGCAGCTTTTTTTATTCAGCATCAACAGTTATTAAATGCACGCCGAGCAAATAGTGCTATTTTTAAACTCTTGCCTTCAGAATTGCTCACGGGATACCAAGATGGTAATGATCGTGCCCGTAGGATACGAAAGCTTGCGCAATAGCTTAAATTAGTTTTTTATTTTTAAGTAATGTAATAATATCTTCAAGCGAGGATACAATGTACTGAGCTGGGGAACAGGAGTTTGAAATGCTATCGGGCATTTGATGATTTTTCTGAAAAAACGCCGGCGGTAATCCACGAAACATTATAAAGGATTTTATGGAAAGTGCTATTCGAATACGGTCCATCGACTTTAAGAAACCTTGGTGGCATATTATTCTTGCGCAAAAATGGTATATGATCGGTGTAATAACTTGCGTTATTATACGCGATGTTTTCTTTACCTTAGAATCTTTTTTAGTTGCCGTAGTTCTTGAACGGGCTTCTTGGCAATTTTTTGGTCTTGCCTGCGGAATGTGGGCATTTGCAGAATTAAACCACATGATTATGCCCTATTTTAATGCACGATTCCAGTTAAGTACCATTCATAGTACGTTTTTTAATGCGCATCATTATTTATTAACGGTCGATCCTCAGTACCATGTTAAACGGTCAAGTGGAGCGATACTTGCAAAAATTGAACGCGCTGCCCGAGGATACGAAGATGTGCTTGATCAAATTACGTTTGAATTTGCACCATTAATTATTGGGATTATTACCGTTTTTATTGTATTGCTCCAGTATTCGGTAGCATTGGGGTTTATAATGGGTGGTTTTTTATGCGGCATGCTAGCCTATGGTTATTATTTTGCGCGCTATAAGTGTCAAAAATGGGAAAATGCGTTTATTGTGTCAGATGACGATTTTAAGGCTACTGCATTCGAAAATTTAGCACAAATTAATTTGATTCGATCATGCTTTGCTACTGATTATATGGAAAATAAATTACGTACCAAAGTGACTAAAAATACTGCGGTAGAACATGATTTATGGTTTTCCTATTCTTTTACCTATCGCATTTTTAATGTGTTATACACTATTTCTATTTTAATTTTAGTTGCCTTTTTTATACATCGCATTCAGCTAGGGGTTACACCACTGTCACATGCGGTTGGTATTATTTTAGCGTATATTCAGTGCACGCATACGCTTATTAAAATTTTACACCCATTGCGCAAATATATGCGTGGTCTTACGGCTATTAAAGATCTGTATAGCTCTATGCAAGAGTTTGGTACGCAAACAATTCCGGTATTTGAAAAAGTTCCGGTTTCTTTTGAACGCACACCAGAAGTTCTTACGGTTGAGTCGGTGGTATTTGGGTACAATGAAGCTCGGTTATTCGATGGCCATTCGCTGCATTTGTCGGGGAATAATAATTATTCGTTATATGGTCTTATTGGTCCATCGGGTGTTGGCAAAACTACCTTATTATCGATTCTTGGCGGTCAGTTAAAGCCGATACAAGGTGCCGTGAAAATTAATGGCATTGATATTTATGCAGTGGGGGATGTAACTCGTCGGCATCTTATTGCAGTGCAGGGACAAACAGCCACGAGTGTTAAAGGGACGGTGCGATACAATATGCTTTTTGGATTACCCGAAAATCATGGGTATTCTGATGCGTATTTATACGAAATACTTGACCGTATTGGCATGAAGACTGTTCTTAATGAGCATCAAGGACTGGATACGCTGTTAGGTGAAGGTGCGCTGAATATCTCTGGTGGTCAGCGACAACGGCTTAATTTTGCGGGTCTTTATTTACGTGCTCGTTTTTATAAGCCGGTATTAGTACTTATTGATGAGCCAACAAGTAGTTTAGATGAAATTAGTGAGCTTGCAGTAACGCAAATGATTAATGAATTAGCACAACACTCGATAACGATTGTTATTGCGCATCGCCTTAAAACCTTAGAGTCTGCGCAAGGACTTATTGATTTGTCGCTTATTAAAAAATCGCGTGAAATAAAAGCGTATACGCCAGAAGAATTAAAGTCTCGCTCTGAATATTTCAAACGTTTGGAAGAAGGAATTGATGAATTATGAATAAAAAAATAGGTATATATTTGGCGATAACAGGGGGATGCGTTATGGCAACTAATAATGAAGTTACTTTACAGTCTTACGAAAAAGGAATAGCCAACTACGTGGAAAAAACAACTAATACGGTAAGTGGCGTAGTTAAAAACTTTATAGATACTGCGTTGTTATTATTACCTAAAGAGGCGCGTATCATCGAGATAGGGTCAGGCTTTGGTAGGGATGCTGCGTATATAGAATCACACGGTTTTACCGTTGAACGTACTGACGCAGCGCATGCATTTGTAGAATTATTACAAAATAAAGGGTATCAAGCGCAGCATTTTAATGTGATAACTGATGAGTTCACAAGGCAGTACGATTTAGTTTTTGCTAATGCAGTGTTTTTACATTTTACTCGAGCTGAGTTAGCGGGTGTTTTAAATAAAGCGTATAAAGCGCTTGCATCAAATGGCATTTTAGCCTTTTCTGTTAAAATGGGTGAAGGTGAAGAATGGACATCAGCAAAAGTGGGAAACCCGCGCTATTTTTGTTACTGGCAATTAGATGCGCTTACACAAATATTAGAAAAATCGGGATTTGAAATCATCCAAACATTTGAAGATAGTTCGTTTGTAGATATTATTGCGTGTAAAAAATAAATAAAAACACTATTTTTACCCATTTAGGGGCTCTAGGTAGAGCCTTTTTCTTAAATATGTTTGCACAATTTTCTCGTGCGGTTTAAAAATATTTACCGGTAATTGGGTTATGTTAAAAAACTTCCATTCTTCGCAAAACTCAGGTTCATTCAAAATAATTTCTCCCACGATATTCGATGCTAAAAAAGAAGCATGAATATAGTGGGTGGCTTCTCCGATATTTTCGGTGATTGTTATCAATTGTAACTGAGGGCCATTGACACCAAGTTCTTCTTTAAGCTCGCGCTTCGCTCCATCTATTAATGATTCGCCATATTCCAAATGACCACCGGGTAAGCCCCAGGTGCCCGCACCATAGCAGTTTTTTCTTTCAAAAATATGTCCCTTGTTATACACTTAAAATTATGAAACGAATATTAATATTAGGGGCGCCCGGTTCGGGAAAAAGTTTTTTAACGCGTGAGTTAGCCCAAAAATTATCGCTACCTGCATATCACCTTGATTATTTTTTTTATAAGCCAAACTGGCAAGAGGTTGGGCAAGAAAAATTTGCGCAAAAGCAGCGCGAAATAATTATAAAAGAACATTGGATTATAGATGGCAATTCAGTACGTATGTTACATGAACGCTTAAAAAGAGCGGATGCTGTTATATTTTTAGATGTACCGTTAATGCGCCGGTTAATAAGAATAGTAAAACGTGATATCTTTACAAAAAATATCCATATGCCTACCGGATGTAGTTTTTCGTGGAAACAGTTTTTTTCTTTTTTAAAAAACCATGTACTTTTTTGGAATAAAAAAGATACTATATTATCAATTATTGCGCTCTATCCTCACATCAGTTTTTTTCATCTCTGCTCTCCCGATGAATTAAAGAAATTTTTACAGAAAGTGAAGTAATGTCACTATTACAAGTAAGTAGTCTTAGCAAAACCTTTACAACGGGCTTTTGGCCTTTTACCGCATCAAAACAATACACTGTAGTAAATAATATTTCTTTCGAATTACAGAAAGGCGAAATTCTCGGTTTGTTAGGTCAAAATGGTGCAGGGAAAACTACCACCATTCAAATGCTTTTAGGTACCTTAACGCCGACGAGTGGAACTATTATGTATTACGGCCAAGATTTTGCAGACAATCGATCTTCAGTATTACAAAAAGTAGGTTATGCAAGTGGGTATGATCGGTTGCAGCTCGGCTTACGGTGTATGAAAATCTTGATATAACCGCTCGTATATATGGCCTTTCCTGCGAAGTACGCAAAAAACGAATTCAAGAATTATTAAACTTTTTTAAAATTAGTGAACTTTATAGTCGTTCGACGGGGATGCTTTCAGCAGGACAAATCACCCGCGTTATGCTTATTAAAGCATTTATTATTTATCTTTTTCATGATGTTTCGATGATACATATGATTAGCACTTTTTTTCTTTTGTTCCCACCGCTTTTTATTGCGGGCTTATGGATTGGATTTACTTGTTTGCAAATTGTGGTGTTATTTGGAAGACGTGCAACTGAATTAGCTTTTGTTATAGGGTGGTTTTTGCTCCCTTTAAGCGGTGCTTATTACCCTATTGATGTTTTGCCGTTGTGGGCGCAAAAAATTAGTACCTATTTGCCAAGGAGCCATGTATTCCAGGGAATGCGCAATTATGTTATGTATCAACACGATCCCACTACGCATCTTATTAAAGGATATAGTATGGGGATTGTATATGCGGCAATCGCATTATTTGGGTTTATATATTGCTTTAATCGGAGCAAAAATAAAGGACTTGCTCGGTTAGTTGATTAAAAACTTAAAAATACCCGTATTATTTGTGCGCTGATCTATTGATTTATTTATTTCAAATATGGCATTATTATTAAAATGTGTTTATTTAAATAATAATGATAATGCCAGGGGTCTTATGAAGATTTTTTACAAAATTATGGTTATTGCTGCACTAGGAAGTGCATTTTTGTACGGTGTTAAGCCTCTTCCTACAAAACCCATAACTGGATCCTCCGATTATGAAGCGGGTGTCGATTGGAAAAAGAGCTTTGAAGAAATGTTGGCTTCGGATAAAATGTGGCAAAGGGATATGCAAAAAATAAAACATGTAGATACATCGAAATTACCTATTAAAAACTTTAAAGAGTTAGATTCCGTCCACGGAAAAGAAATATTAGAGAACTTGAAAATAAAAGAAGAGATACAGGAGATGTTAGATTTTGCTTTAGTACATTCGCTGCCTTCGGTGGTGAGATTTATATTTACCGATCCAACTCTTATTCATGACGGGACATTAAAAAATTTTCTTGATAAGGTTATGCACAGTGATGATAGCTCTTTTGTAGAATATGTCGTGTTGCTTGCAAAAAAGGAGGGCGTACAAGCAGATAAAGCAGTGCTGGACGTAGCTTTGCAAGACGCTATAGAAAAAGAAAATATAGAACGGGTAAAAGCTCTCTTAGTAGCAGGGGCTAACACGAATAGCAGGGATATAGATGGAAGAACCCCCTTAATGTTTGTTCCGATAAAAACGGATATTTCGAAGGACATTATTGCGTTATTAATAGCAAAAAATGCAGATGTAACTATAAAAAACAAAGCAGGCTATACCCTATTAGATCTATTGAGAGGTTATCTGCGCAACAATCATAAATTACAAATAGAAAAAAAAGAAGATCAGCATCTTCTTGATCTTCTTGCTAAAGAAGCGAGCCTGCTGAACGCGTGTATCGCTTTAGTGAAAGATACAACAAAAATGAGCAGTATGGAGCTGGTAAGAGAGTGGATAAATGCTGATATTGCACGAACGACAAAGATTGTAGCCTGTTTACGCGTAACTGGTGCCGTGTGCATGCTCGGTCTTGGTGCTACGGGTCTTTTTAATTCCTGGACCCACACTGTAACTCTCCTACCCCTCATTGGAGCTACCTTACATACTGCATCAGGATATTTTAGACGTACAATGATTACTCCTGAAAACAAAGACCCGCAGTTGGCGGAAGAGTTAACTAGTAGGTATCATTCAGATCTCATCCTAATGTCGCTCGCAGCTGATCTTGGAACTGGGTATAATCAAGGGAAGTTGATCTAAGATTTTAAAAATGATTTTTGCTCAAAAGTGTCACCCTGAACTTGGTTCAGGGTCCATCTTATTGCGAGTTATTCGATTTTTTTTAATTAGGTGGATGCTGAAACGAGTTCAGCATGACATATCTTTGCAATTAACTCCTACACTTCAATACAATCTTCTTAAGTCGAATTCACGTTATAATATTATGAGCTCGTAATATAGATACCCTCTATAAAGCGGGATTTAATTCTTATTTTTCTCCCTTAGTTGCAACACACCACCACATAAGTTCATGTTTATTGTGGTAGAGGTGTACAATCTTACTATTAGGTATTTTTAAAAATTCATCGATAATGTCAAAATCAGCTTCTCCTTGAAATTTAATAGTACAAACAAAATTTTTAACACCTGCTGTTTTCCATTTATTAATAAGCGATAATAAGCGCTCTGGGTAACAAATAATGTCAGAAAACAACCATTCAGTTGTAATAGCCTGTGGATCTAATCCAAAAGCACTTTCTTGTAAAAAGGTGATGTTCTTTGCACGTGCGATAGCAAGATCCAGCGGCGCTTTATCAACGCTGGTTACATTCAGTTGTAATTGCGATAGCACCCAGCTCCATCCACCAGGGCACGCTCCCATATCAACGACGTGAGTGTGGGGGGTAGGTGGCGGGCAGTGCACGGTAAAAAATTCCCATAATTTTAGATACGCACGCGATGGTGGTACTGTTTTATTTTCTATAAATTCGATTTTTCCCAGTGGGTATCGAGAGGTGGTTTGTGTTGCATAAATAATTGTATTCGCATCCAGCAAGGTCCAAAAGCCCATGGGATGCTTTGGCATGTCTGCTAAAAAGGGTATTGGATCGGTTTTTATTTTAGCTAAACCATCTTGAATAAGCTGCGCACGTCCATGATTGCCGATGCTAAAATGTGCCCAATTTTTCCCGAGTGCTCTTAATTTTTTTATACCATCGCCAATCGATGTTATTGCTATTTTTTGACATTCGAACGCCGTTACTTGTGCAAAAACAGGGCTATAGTTAGTTTCAAAAAAGTATAAGCGGTCTTGTTTTGTAAAAGCTATTTTACGAAAATTAAGCTCACGTTCTAATTCTAATTCTAAACCATACGGAGCTAAGGCGATGATGCTTATTTGCATTATTCTATTCCTTGGCGACAAGGAGGTATTCCACCGGGGTATTTCCTTGGTTCTTTAACCCATATTTGTATGTATCGTTCCAATGCACCTGCATCAAACAAAAGGCCTAAGTCAGCGCGCATTTTCTGAACTTGATCGGTTGAAGCATGCGCATCATATGAGGCTATCGCATTTTGGAAAACACTATCTTGAAGCGTCCAGGGTTCAATTGCTTCTGTGTCGAGAATATAGATTTTTTTATCTCTACCAAATACACAATTATGGTATTTAAAATCATTAAAACCTGCACAAGTAAATAAGAGTCTTAATTCCGATTCATATATTCTTCTTTCGTGCGCGGGAAGGTGGAGATATGTTTCTAAGCTTTCTGATTCGGGAAGTAACATATCCTGTAAATCTTCGGCAACAACTACAAAAGCTTCATCAGTAAAAGAGCGCTGTTCTCGCGGAACTCCTTTGTAAGCTCCGGCATTAACTGCGCATAAATATTTTTTTGGTACAGATACATGCGTTAAGTTATATCGTTGAATGACGTCTTCCATGAGTTGTTGATACACAACACGGCACACGTTTGCATCACGCGGTAATGTTTCGCGTGTTTTTCCGTACTCAGTTTTGTGTGTAGCTTGTTGAGGACCAAAATCATAATGGATATACCCACATTTAAGAATATAGCCGGGTAACTGCGGGCATCTAAAAATATATCCATAATGAGCAAGCTTTTTCCACCCATTACTATCAACAAATTGACCGCGAGCTCTATTGATTTCCTGCATGTCTTGTTGTGTTGATACGGCAACATTATTTCGTTGAATAAAATGGCGGTAAACGGTATCAGTTATTAATCCATTAATAGTATCTTGTAATGCTGCTGGTGGCTCTGTGCGCTGTAAAACGGTGGGAATATTGGTAACGTCACATAATTTTAGTGACGTTTGCCGCTGCATTCCAAAAGCGCTCAAAGCAATAAAAATAGTAAAAATTGCTGTTTTTTTCATTATATTCCTTACAATTCGTTTATTTGCAAATATAACATAATTTGGCTTATTTGCCAATCGCGATGGGGCAATAACTCTACAATTAGTGCATGTTTTGGTATAATACTATCTAGAACCTGTATAAAGTAGTCTTAATAGGAAAAAAAATATGAAACTATTTACTCTGGCTCGATTAATTTTGGTAGCTATGTGTTCTACCGTGCATGCTGGTCCGCTATCACTTATGCAAGCACAACAGGCCATTATTCATCATTACGAATCTGGCGAGTTTGCTGCTGAATGTGCACAGGCGATTGATGCAGGGCTATTGTATTTGCAAAAACACGAACACCAATTTAATGAGCATAAGACTATTGTATTTGATATTGATGATACGATCTTTTCGTATTATGACCATTTAAAAAATAAAAGCTTTTGTACCTACTGCCCAAACTGTGGCTTTAACGCTTATTTTGATTGGTTGCAAAAAGCAGAAGCGGTAGAAATCGCGCATGTTAAACGCTTGTACGATTACTGCGTTAATAAGGGGTATCATATTATTTTGTTAAGCGGTAGACAAGAGCGATATAAGCAACAAACGCTCAGTAATCTGGTATTACGCGGATATACTACTTTTGATCGTATCATTTTAAAATCTGAACACGAAAAACAATTACCAGCATCGCTTTTTAAAGCCAAGCATCGGGCAGCATTAGTTGCTGAGGGATTTATTATTGTAGCAAGTGTTGGCGACCAAGCTACCGATTTTGTTGGTGGCAATACCGGATATGCAATACGCCTTCCTAATTATATTTATACTTCTTCTTGAGTTAAATATTTTTTTGCTTCTTGCGCAGAGCAGCGGCTAATTGCTGCTTCTTTTCGTATTTTTCACCGATTGGTTTGCTAACTTCGAGCGCATGGGCATACTCTGCATGAAGATTAAAATCTGTTAAAAGCTGTTCTTTTTCTTCATCCGCTAGAATAGCTACATGGTCGCCAATATTAATAGTACCTTCTTTAAGCACTATTAAACGTAAGCCCCGTAAGCGATGCTGCGTACCATGGATAAGGCCGGCTGGTGTTTGTATACCATCTGGGTAATTACCTTCGGCGTTGCACAAATCAAAAGCATTTTGACCAAAGCGCGAAATAAACTTCCAACAACCATAATGAGGTATTAGCGTTTTTAATAATATAGTTTTTATTTCTGCTGTCTGCACATCGCGCACAATAAGCAGATCGCCTGTTTTAACATACTTTTCTCCAATATGGAGTCCTTCAACATGGATATTATCGCCTGATAGATGCGCGCCGCCTAAGACATCTGATACATCGCTGCGCATTAAGGTCACGGCATCGGGGGGAGTTGTAGTAGAATCTTGTTGTGCGCGTAAATCGCCAACAATGCCGTTTTTGGTAAGATGTGCGGAATCAACCGCGAGGCGTGTATTGCTTTGTGGCCGAATTATTAACGATGTAATAGTGCCTGTTGCATGCAATTGTTCTTCGGTTTTAATAGTTGCAAGTGCGTGGTGTGTAATTGCATTAAATATTATTTTTGAATCTGCTGGTGATTGGCGTAATGCCCCTGGCAGAGCGATTGATACTGTCGCAAGTGATAATACAATATATTTCATGATAGTTTGTTTTATTACATTAAAAGGGTTGGCATACAGGACAAATATAACTCCAACGATTTTTAATGCCAGTTTTTTTTCTGATAATAGGGCTATTGCATTGAGGACAGAGTTTTTTGCGGTAAATAAATAAATTTTTCTTGAGCATACACTGTCGGCGCCACTCTAAAAATTTTTGTGAAAATGCACGAGCAGTTGCTGCTATTTCTTTTAATTTTTTTACACTCAGAGTACGTACCAATGTGGTAGGAGCTACACGGCATAAAAAAAGTACGTCATTTTTTATAATATTACCTACACCGGCAAAAATAGCTTGATCGAGTAATACATCGTCAATAGTACTGTTGGGGTGTTTGCGCATTGCTTGTACGATTTTTTTGATATCCCACAGGGGCGATAAAATATCAAATTCGAGCGATAAAAATTGCTTTAGATTATCCGTAGGGACTGTCTTTGTTGAGCAGTTATACAAGAAGAGCGTATTGTGGGGAGTAACTAATGCTATGCGGGGTGCAAAACCAACGCGTTCTTGGTTAATGCGATAGCTGCCGTACATTAAAAAATGAGTTACAAGCGCATCGGTAGTAAGCTGTATAATTAATTGTTTACCAAACGCATAAATATCTTTAATTTCTTGGTTCACCAAATGTTCTTTATCGAATTGAGCATTACCAGAGAGTGCAAGAATTTTTTGGTGTACAAAGGACTGCAGCTCTTCGCTCAAAAGATGAATCGAAGGACCTTCCATAACTTCTCCCCCGCTTTTTTAATACCATTACGTAGTAATGCGTATCATATAATCTCCTTTATCACACCCTTTAACATGAGGTAATGTTGCACGTCCTTCAGGCGTAGAGAGCGTGGTTAACAGCGATGGCAATTGTCGTAAGAAGGGCTTATAAATAAAACTACTATGTCCCATATGCCAACCATTTAAGCGCACGCGGCATTGCACGAGTTTAGGGTCATCAGGATAGCGTCGCTTAGAAAAAAATGATGGCTTTAAATAACTATCACACGCTTCTTCGGCGTGTAACCCTTGAGGATCAATGATTTGCAAGAAATCAGTGGGTGAATAAAAATAAAAAATACGTTTAAACGCAGGGGAATGAATATATTGCGCTGTTGCTGCTTGTACAGGACTTGACATAATAACTAATCTGTCTAGATAAAATGAGGTATCGTTATTTTCTTTTACTATGCGTCCCAAATTAAGTGCCACATTGCCACCATGACTTTGCGTAATTACCGTAATAGGAAAACCCGGATATTTTTGACGCAATGCAATAATCTCTTTATATAAATCTTTTGCTGCTTCGTATCGTGCTTTATAACTTGGTTTGCCGGACCAGCCAAATATATAAAATGTTTCTTTGTTAAATTGGTTTGGGTCTACTTTATACAATTCTTGTAAATTACTGAGTGTATATTTTGCTTCTAAATCTTTAACTAACGTCAAGCCTTGAGGACAATAGAATCCATAATGGAAAATGGGCATTCGTTGTAAGAACTCTGAAAGACGAATACCATGAACAAACACCGTTACCGTCTTTGGCGGAATATTTTCATCAACGAGGGGGACAATATGAGCTACGCGGGCTGGTTTTTTACCAATATTGCATCCTGGTGTACATACAATAAGTGCAAGCAGTAATCCGCCAAGTTTTTTCATCATTGATGTTCCCCTCAACCTCATAATAACTCAAATCAGTTTTTAAGAGGGTAGCTTTTTTTGGGGTTATAAATCAATATATTACAAAAATTAGGGGAAATGTTGACTATAGAGAAAAACAAGGTATTTAATTTTGCGTAGACGGTTGATGATATACTTTTTAAGTTTGGGGATAATTATGATTGTATTTCAAGACACTTTTTCAAAAGTGCTGGTGAAGGGGATAGATCCCGACATCGCACAAGCAATAGTGGCTTGGGGTGATTATTTAAAAGCGCATTCATGGCAGGAGTTAATGAGAGGACTCTCTCCACAAGAAACCGTAAATGGCTTAGTGTATACTACTCCTAATTTTTTACAGCGCACCGGAGAAAGTTTTGCCCTTATTGATATGCGCACTATTCCCTTTACTGAGCCACATTATCATAGCGCGAGGGTAGTAGAAATATATTTTTTTCTCCAGGGCAGTGGCCTTGTAGTAGTAGGCGGCAATGAGCAACATGCCTGTGCAGGTGCTGTAGTGGTAACGCCACCACTCACGGCGCATTATGTTATTCCCGATGACGAGTGTATAATGGCAGTTGTAAATGTGCCACCATTTGATAAAGATCATTATAGAGTAGTTACTGACACTAAAAGTGCTGTCGGTTTTAATAAAAATCAATTTATGCGGCATGCTGGGTTAAAAAATCTATGATTACGATGAATATATTGAATGCTTTTCATTGTTAGGCATACACTAAGCAATGGAGGTAGCTATGACTAAAAAAAATAGTGGTCGATTTGTTATTCATAAACATCACGCAACACGATTGCATTATGATTTGAGATTAGAAATTAACAGTGTTCTTGTTTCGTGGGCAGTTCCCAAAGGGCCATCAACGAATCCTGCTGATAGGCGCTATGCCGTACGCACTCCCGATCATCCATTAAATTACCTAGAATTTGAAGGAGTGATTCCCCCCGGCCATTATGGAGCAGGTCCGGTGATGGTATGGGATATTGGTACGTTTAAGAATATCAAAAAAAGAGACAACAAATTAGTACCCCTTAAGCAATGCTTGCAAGAAGGCTTTTTGATGTTCTCATTAGAAGGGCACAAACTAAAAGGTGCGTATTGTTTAATACGTACGAGTTCTAAAATAAAATGGCTTCTTATAAAAATGAAGGATGAATATATGTTTACTCCGCAAAAACCATTGTTATTAAGTAAGTCTGTATTAACAAAAAGAACTCTTGCCGGGATACGTGCGTTTGCTGATAAATATTTGGAATAACTCTTTACTTGGTAATGGTATTTTAAATACACTAAAAAATATATGGAGTTTTTTAATATAAAAAATCGGAGGTTTTCTATGAATATTAGTAAAATTATTTTGGGTCTTATTGTTTTAGCTCTCGTTGGCGCTATTCCTGTTTTTTGGACTATGGTTATTGGTGGTGTATTTTTTGGAGCGCCTTTTATTCCGCTTATTATTACTGTACTTCTTGGTATTGGTGGCATTTCTCTTCTTATGGGTGGCTTTAGCAGTAAATAATAACAAAAGGAGAGGTTATGAAAAAAGAGGGGCTATTTTTTTTGCATTACCGTCAGTATTGGATTTTTTTATAATATAAACACACAGATACATCAACTATTTTTAATAGCTAAAAAGGGTAGGCAGTATGAAAGCTCTGATATTTAAGGGTCCTGGTTCTATTGCGTTAGAGACAGTAGATGATCCGCATATTCAAAACGAAACAGATGTTATTGTTCAGTTAACCACTAGTGCGATTTGTGGAACTGATTTACATATTATTCGTGGAACAATACCCGGTGTATTACCGGGTACTATATTAGGCCATGAAGGAGTAGGTATTATTGAATCATTAGGTTCTCGCGTACAGAATTTTGCAATCGGGGATCGAGTCATTATACCTTCTACTGTCGGGTGTGGCGTGTGTGATTATTGTAAACAAGAAATATATGCACAATGCGATGTAAGTAATAGTAAGGGTGCTGATGCGGGAACTGTTTTCTTTGGTGGGCCGGTTACCGCTGATTCCTTAGCGGGGATGCAGGCAGAAAAAGTACGCGTTCCTTATGCTGATGCAAATTTAATAAAAATTCCGGATGGGGTAACTGATCAACAAGCTATTTTATTATCAGATATTTTGCCTACCGCATACATGGCAGTAGAATTAGCCGATATCTCTGAACATGACTCTGTTGCTGTTTTTGGCTGTGGTCCGGTAGGGCAATTAGTAATTGCTTGCCTTAAGCAACGAGGAGTAGAAAAAATCTTTGCAATTGATGCAGTTCCTTCTCGCCTTCATATGGCACAAAAGCAAGGTGCTCAAATAATTAATTTTGATATTCAGGATCCGGTGAAAACATTAAAAAATATGACCGATGATAAAGGCCCTACAAAAATTATTGATGCCGTCGGTATCGATGCAGAACAACCTAAAGAATCATTTATAGGTTTTTTTAAAAATTTTAATAAGCGTCGCATGTTTAAAAAAGAAGTGAGTGCGGTCGCTCCAATTACTAATATTTTCGGAAAAAACTGGATCCCTGGTAATGGGCCCTCGCAGGTATTACAATGGGCAGTAGAAGCGGTAGCGAAAGCCGGGACTATTTCTATAATTGGGGTATATACGGAGTTACTTAATACGTTTCCTATTGGTAAAGCGATGGGGAAAAATCTTACTCTTCGTATGGGTAATTGTAATCATCACAAATATATCCCGTACTTGTTAAAATTAGTGCAAGAAGGTGCTTTTGATTTAGTGCCGTTTATTACTCAAACAATATCTCTGAGTACTATAGTTGATGCATATAAGCACTTTGATAGACGAGATGAAGGGTGGTTAAAAGTAGTTATACGTTTAGAATAAATTATGATTATTGATATAATAAAAATAATTAATCTATAAAGGCACGTATGGAACCATTAGCATCTAAAATAAGACCTACCACTATTAACGAATTTATTGGGCAAGAGCATTTAGTGGGGGAAGGCAAGCCCTTACGTATTGCAATTGAAAAACAACATATTTTTAGTTTTATTTTATGGGGGCCACCCGGAGTTGGGAAAACAACGCTTGCCCGTATCTATGCTCATGCGTTGGATGCAGACTATTTTGAGCTATCAGCAGTGTCTGCTGGTAAGGATGATATTCGTAAAATTATCGAAAAAAATTCAAGTAAACCAAAAATATTATTTTTAGATGAAATTCATCGCTTTAATAAAGCGCAACAAGATTTTTTATTACCCTATGTAGAATCAGGAGCGTTAACCCTTATTGGGGCAACAACAGAAAACCCCAGTTTTGAAATTATTCCTGCATTGTTATCGCGCTGCCGCGTTTTTGTACTGAAAGAGCTAACTACACAGGATATGCATATTATTATTGACCGCACGGGCTATACAGTGGACATTGAAGCGCGGGAATGGCTTATTAGTATGGCGAATGGTGATGCGCGGCAATTGTTAACTATTATGGATAATGCGATAACACTGTACGGGAGTATTACGGTTGATACATTAAAAAATGCATTGCAAAATAAACATCTGCGCTACGATAAAAAAGGCGAAGAACATTACAATACCATTTCAGCATTTATAAAATCGATGCGTGCATCGCAGCCCAATGCAGCGTTATATTATTTAGCACGTATGGTTGAAGCGGGTGAAGACCCGGTGTTTATTGCTCGTCGCATGGTTATCTTTGCTTCAGAAGATGTAGGTCTTGCTGATCCCCATGCACTGACATTAGCAAATGATGTTTTTAAAGCAGTAGAAACTATTGGCTATCCCGAATGTGCGATAAATTTATCGCATGGCGCGGTGTATTTAGCTCAAGCACCTAAAAGTCGTGCCTCGTATGATGCGTATTTTGCCGCAGTTGATGATGTAAAAAAACTGGGGAATTTGCCTATTCCTTTGAGTATTAGAAATGCTCCTACGCAGTTAATGAAAGATCTTGGCTATCATACGGGGTACGAAAAATATACTAAAGAAGATTTGTTGCCCGAAAAATTAAAAAATAAGAAGTATTTAGTATGAGTATGCTTATAAAGCGATGATATTTATAGACTGGTGCGCCCGACTGGAATTGAACCGGTGACCTACAGATTAGGAATCTGTCGCTCTATCCTACTGAGCTACGGGCGCATTGTTATTGTAGAATAACATATTTTGTCACCTGAGCGAATAGAGCAATACGATTTTTGCTTTAAGTAAAGTAAAATAAAAAAAGCGAGTTGGAGGGACTCATATATGCTTTCGCATGGTATGTTCCTATAATATGCATTTGCATATATGGGACAAGCTTCAAACTACTTCCCTCCATCTCTATTATTATTGTATCATAATAAATTTTCATTTTGCAATTATTTTATAATAAAAATCAATTTTATTGCTTTTTTACCAGGAAAAGGGAAGTTTTTGCCTTATTTGCGCCATTTTTTATAATTTGATACCATGACTAGTGGACATTCGTTCACCCGAAACAAACTATGAAGGATACGAAGATGCTTAAAATGATAGTATCAAATTTATTGTTTTCAGAAGGGCGTGTAATTTTAGCAGTTATAATAGGCGTTGCACTATTAGGGCTTTTGCTCCATAAAAGCTTGTTGTTTTTAGCGCTGGGCGCTTTTTTGTTTAGTTTTTATTTTTTTAGAAACCCTGAGCGGAGCTGTCCAGCGGCAGAACTCGATAGCGCGGTATTGGTATGTCCTGCAGATGGGCGAGTTGTTGATATTAGCTCGGGTAAAATTTCGATATTTTTATCACCTTTAGATGTGCATGTAAATAGGGTGCCGTGTGCAGGTACTATTGAAAAATTGGCCTACAAGCCAGGTAAATTTATGATGGCTTTTGTCCCCAAGAGCTCAGAGCTTAATGAGCGTAACGATGTTACTATAGTGACTAAAGAAGGAAATCGTATTATTGTACGCCAAATAGCGGGCACTATTGCTCGTAAAATTTGCTGGTGGGTCAAGGAGAATGATTATTTAGAGGCTGGAAAAACATTCGGCATGATTCGATTTGGTTCTCGAGTTGATTTGCTTTTTGAGCCGGGAGCTATTGATGTCGCTCTTAAAAAAGGAGAATATGTCTACGGTGGTCAAACAGTATTAGGCCGTTGGACACAGGGATTCATATGATTTTGTTTAGTGAAAAAAATAAAGAACGCTGCCGTAAGTCAGTACAGATTATCCCCCATGTTTTTACGTTTTTAAACGCATTATTCGGATTTTTAGCCATTGTTAAAGCATTAGAAGGTTCCGTTGTTATTGCCGGCTATTGTATTATGTTTGCAGCCGTCATGGATGCCTGTGATGGCCGCATTGCGCGCGCCTTGAAAGTCACCAGTTGTTTTGGAGCAGAACTTGATTCTCTTTCCGATGCAATTTCGTTTTGTTTAGCGCCGGTTATTTTGGTCTATTGTTGGTACCCCCAGCCACTAGGGCTCGGTGGATTAACGATTTTGGGGTTATATTTATGTGCGGGGCTTGGGCGTCTTGCACGGTTTAATAGTAAATCGAATAATATACTCCCGTATTCTTTAGGCCTTACCACAACGATATCTGCTTTTTGTGTTGCTTCGCTTCCTACCGCTATTTTAGCGCATCAGCGTATTACATTAGCTATTGTACTGTTACTTGCTGCATTAATGCCTTCACATGTACGATTTCCTTTGTTTAAGAAGCGTATGCAATTAAATGTCCCTATTGTAATAGCCGGTGCTGTCGCTTTGTGCGTGTGGGTTTGGTTAGCGATTAAAGGCTATCCTGTCCTCTTTATGAGTATTGCGGCATTTATTATGACAGTGATTTTATATAATCTGATCTTCCGATCCAAATGGGGAAGAGCGACTTTATTGTTTTTATCCAAAGTGGTATAATTACAGAAATTATGAACATCTTTTTTATAAGGATTTTAACATGAGATGGCATTTATTATTGTACCTTAGTATGGCAGGGGCTTGTTTAACATACCCCATGCATCAACAGAGAGAAGTGCCCGTTGTACCCAATGCGTTACCAGGAAATGCTGCTGTTTTAGAAATTTTTCTTCCCGTAATTAAAGGGCTTATTCAACCTGCTGCGAATTTAGCGATGACCGGTATAGATGTTTTGATACGCAAAGACTTTGCGCCACTTATTGATTCTGACATCGCTCATTATCTACGTGTGCATAACCAAGCGCTGGCCGAAGAATATTCTGTTTTAGTGAAATGCGTATGTGAAGCTTTGCATACTCCAGAGACTTTAATCTTGGTAAATGATATAAAAAGTGCGATAAAGATCCTTGTAGAAGATCCGGCTTTTGCGCAGGCAAAATCGGGTAAAGATTTGCTTAATTTAAAGGGTTATAAATCATTAAAATGTGCAGTAGCAACCTATTTAAATTTTTGTTTTAATCTTCTGCAAAAACAGGAATCACGTATGCCTCTTGGTTATTCTGCAATTTCAAAGGTTATTCAGGTATTTACTTTTGAAAAATTGGAACAAGCATTTGCAAATATTTCTTTTAATGACAAACCAAAAATTACTGAACAAGAACGTATAAAAGTTGGTAAAGCTATTGATTCGCTTGACAAGACTAAGTTCGAAACAATACGAGATACAGCAGTTATGATTTTAGCGATAAGTACGATGCTTGTTCCGGAAGTAATAATGTCTTTGGGTGATAAAGATTTATGGCAATGGGCTCGTAGTTTGCGCATAGAAAATGGCATTGTGCGTGAATCAGCAACGATGAAAATGCCTCAGCGAGCTATTCCCTTGGTCGTAGCTCTTTCTCATTTAAGAAATTTGATAGCGCCGTCCTCACCGGTGATACAGTTACAATAAAAAGCAAAATAAAGCGAAGGAATATGTTTATGATGAAACAACTATTAGCATTGGGATTAGTTTTTTCTTCTCATGCACTACAAGCAAATTTTTATGGAATAGAAGAAGCAAAAGCTGTTTTTGCGAAAGAAATTAGTTTTGTAGAAAATGTATACAATACCATTGAAAAAAAAGGCAACTTTTCACCTATTATTCAATCACCAGTTATGGCTTTTGTACGCAAAAATCATGCAGCGCTTAGTCATGAAATTGAAATACTCTGTGATGTAATGCAAACCATGTATGCAAATCCTGAAGTACTTGCTGCGGTAAAAGTTGCAAATGCCGCAGTAAATGATTTTGTGCGCGATCCGTTATTAATGAAAACGCGTTCTGGTAAAGAAATTATCATGCTTGAATCGTATCAGAATATAAAACGTACGCATGAAGCAGTGAAACTCATAGAAAGAAGTTTCTACAAAGCTGCTGCAGCACAAATACCATTATTAACACTCTTGCTGGATCGTCTGGAGCAATATATTGATGAAGTATTTTTCAATAGAATTGAGTCTGCATTAACATGCCTTTCTTGGGATGATACTCTTGAAGCGATGATCGATGATATGCGTGATATGCATCCTGGGTTTGACGCACTCTTCTCACAAGCAGAAGAGGTTGCAGGGTATCTATTGAGTGACCGGTATATTGAGCAGATGGTTGTATCACATCAGTCTGCAAAACGTTTTATTGCAGCGGTGCTTGCATGTTGTGGCAATACAAACGTTATGCGTACCGTGAGCGCATTACGAGTTGTTCGTACTGTTCAAGATCAACGAACGAATGCGGATAGCTTGGTATCGTTAATGAGTGATGCTGATGTTCAGAATTTATTACAAGCTGCTGAACAGCTTGCACAAGCCGTTCCTGCTGTCTAATAATCTCCTAAAATATAATGACGAGTAATAGGGGCTGATTATATCAGCTCCTATTGTTTTAGGACAGACCACTGACCATATTGGTGGGGGGGCGAAGGCCCCACGCATATAAAGAAGCAACGAAATTGCTGAAGTAGATTACTTTTTATAGAAAAAATCTATCGCTCTGACGTATGCTATATTAAAAGGGGATAGGTATGAGAAGTATCGCGCTGTTGTTTATAACGTGTTCTGTGTCTGGTATGCAAATACGTAAAGTTAATTGCGAAAAATTTCCACCGGTGGCGCAAGTTCAGTGCGCTTTTTCTTCAGATTATATGGTGCAATATAACCCGGGTTTTAAAGTTCCGATTAAGGCCCCCCCATTTTTTAAAAAAAAATATTTTTTTTGCCCTCATTGTACGATTTCTCCACTACTATTAAAAAAAACACAGACGTATTCTAATACTCATTGGGCTGTTATTTTCAAAGAGGTTACTATTCCCTGTCCAGGGGTATTGATTATATGCGCGTACAACCCTCAAGAGATTGCCTTTTCGTGGCTTAAAGATAGTGTGCATTCTACGTATACTTTTTATTTTACGTATACCGTACTACAGATGGTTACGCCACTGCATAATGATCAACCGTATTACCATGCATTTAATAAAGATCTTCCGAAATTTATGTCGATGTGCTACATTTGAGGTACTTTTTGAATAGTAAGGTTTGGGAACAATGATTGATGGTATCTGGCAAGATTTTTTAAAAATAGTTCGCGAAGAAGTCGGGAGCCGTGTGGTAGAAACATGGTTTAAGGCTGTGCGTATTATGCAATGGGATTCGCTGACGAAGGTAATGTATGTACAGGCACCAAATCAGTTTGTAAAAGAATGGATCATTAACCATTACCAGCATTTATTAGAGCGGCATTTAAGCCGGCTATTAAATGAAAATTCAATTACCGTTGTGTTGAGTGATTCTAATGCTGAATCAGTTATCGAACCAAAAACAGCGCTCCAAAAACATGACCCTGTTATGCCTGCGCGGACACCTACGGGAGGATTAGTAAAACATTCTGTTCAACGAGCTCGTAATCATGTTAATGGCGTGTATCAGTTCGATACCTTTGTGGTGGGGCCCGGTAATGCATTAGCATATAATGCAGCGCAAGCGGTAAGTGAAAAACCGGGTCGCTTATATAATCCGCTATTCATTTATGGAGGATCCGGACTGGGTAAAACCCATTTATTGCATGCAATTGGGAACGCAATTCGGGAAAAAAATAAAAAAGCAAATATTTTATATCAATCAGCAGATCGGTTTGTAAATGAATTTATCAACGCAATTCGTTTTGATAAAATATATCAATTTGAGTCGCGATACAAAGATATCGATGTTCTATTAGTCGATGATATACAGTTTATTTCGAACAAAGAACAAACCCAGGAAGCTTTTTTTCATATTTTTAATGCTTTACATCAAGCGCATAAGCAAATTGTTTTTTCGAGCGATTCTATGCCGCGTGATATTGCCGGTCTTGCTGATCGTATGCGGTCGCGGCTAGAAGGTGGTTTGTCTATTGATATGCAGATGCCTCCGCTCGAAACCAAGATAGCTATTTTGCAAAAAAAAGCTGATATTCATCATGAAACATTAGCGAATGATGTTGCTCATTTTATTGCGTCGCACGCATATTCCAATATTCGAGAATTGGAAGGAGCTTTCATTCGCGTGGTTGCTTTTGCATCGTTAACACAACAGCCTATTACTTTGGATTTAGCGCAAAAAGTTTTACAGCGGCCGATTGAAATGAAACAAAAAGTAGTGGACTTGCATCGCATTGTTGGCTGTGTTGCAAATCATTTTGACTATAGCATTCAAGAAATCCGCTCGAGCAAGCGCAATAAAGATTTAGCTTTTGCGCGACATGTTGCATTGTATTTAATGAAAAAAATGACTGATCATTCATTAAAGGATATTGGCGCCTTTTTAGAGCGAAAAGATCATTCTACGGTTATCCATGCATACGAGAAAATTGAGCAGCATAAAAAAACTGATGGCGAATTTTCGCAATTGCTCGAAGTTTTGGAGCGCCAAATTAACGCATAGTAGCGACATATTTTTTAAAAGCTTTATTTAATTTTTTTTGTTTTCGTCGTATTCTTAGCTTTCTAAAAGCCGAAGGTTCTCGTTTTTGAGAATCATATCGTTCCTTTTTGGTGCGGAAAAGTGCATCTTTCATATATTTGTGCGCGAGCTGTGCGTAATATGATGGATAATTTGAAAAACTAAAGGGACTATCGAGTCCCACGAGGCTCGGAAAATGTTCGGTATCAATAATAATAATTTTTTCTGACGATTTTTCGATCATAAAATTATTAATATGGGGATCAATTGAACAATTTAAAAAATGGGATAGGTGTATAGCCTGACGTCTGTATTTGTTTTTTGACATGGTTTTTGTTGGGTGCTCTTCTATAGCATCACAAATAATGCCATAGGTGCCAGGAACCATGCAAGAAAGTTGCTCCGTAGTGCCTATATTAGTACCATTAATTACAAACCATCGACATTTTGCTGAATGGAAATACCATTTACGAGGCATATCAACTATTTGAGAAAAATAAGGATCATTCTTTATTTTTTCTTCTATATTTTCGCGGTTAGGAATACGCGTAAAACCAGAGCCATGGCGCGATGTACCGCGTCCTAAGGTAAAGATAAAAGAAGGCTCTATTCCTTTTGAAAATGGGCGCACAAAGCTCTGGGGTGTTTCCATAAATAATTTAACCACGAAGGGATAGTTTTTAAACTTAAGGACGATGAGCCCTGAACGAGCGCGGGAATTATAATCACGATTCTTTAAAACGATAAAATGCTTAAAATTATTTTTTTGGTACCGTGATTTACGCAATTCATCCAAAACTTCTTCAATCAATTGGATGAGTAATGCGCCATCAACTGATTGTGTTTGATCATGACGAAAGCTAATCGGGCCCAGGGGAATGAGGTGGTTAAAAAAATGATCTTTATCAAATATGTCAAAAATTGCATACTTTTCTAAATGACTGTTTTTTAGGGAATATTTTTTGGTTGGTTCGTCTGCCCAATACGTCGTAATATGAGGCATGCGGGGATCGTCTTCCCTAAAAGGGCTGCGTGCGTTTATGATTGTAGATATTATACAAAGCCCCGTAATAAGATAGCGTAAATGATGCATACAAACATTCTCCCTTCTTAGTTCTGGAGCCTATCATGTACATTTTTTTGGTGCAAGAGTCTTACCCCTATTTTTGTAGTTGCTTTTTTTTTTATTTGTTTGGTAAGCTTACAATGACGTAATGGTTGAAGAACAGTACCACCTAAAAAGAGAGAGTTTATCATGGGGCCACAAATATCGCCACGTCATGGAAGTGTGCTGATGGCATTAAGCCATTTGCCAAGAAAAATGGTATCAATCCATGGACAAGAGAATGCGAGTGAGTTTGTTTTACATGATTTGTGTGCAGCGAATTGTTTTGGTCTTCAAAAAGCAGCTTATTTTATTGATAATCCTGATTTCAATTGTTTAAAAGGTGTTGCAGGATATAATCATGAAAATAGATATCCTGGAGAGGATATTTACTGGAATGAGTGTGATAATTTTAGTTGTCATATGCAAGATTGTTCTTTTAATCAGAATGTTCGTACCATGATACGTCCAAGTCATAAAAAGAATGGCATAGCATCCGAAAAAATAGTAGATGAAATAGCGAAACAACTGGAATTTAATAATCCATCATTCTATACCTGGGGTCTCAAACATGATAACAGTGGGCTCTTTATTTATGAGACTCATGCAGAAACGCCGGAACTTGATGAACATATGAAAAATGGCCTACACTTACTCAGTTTTTGTCCCATTTTTTAAGAACTTACCCTGTTTTTTAGATTTTTATTGATATTTTCTATTTGAAAATGTTAGTATGATTAGAGAGCAAAATAGAGGGGGACTTATGAAGAATACTGGTATTAAAAAAGGGCAAAAACAAAATCGTTCAAAAAAGGCACCTGCCGTAGAGCATGCACAAAAAGAACATCTGTCTCGGCAAATTGAAGCAGAATTGCGCAATAACCCTATGACTGGTCGTCTTGGCAAAAAATGGGTTCCGTATCATAAATAATTATACAAACGGCTCTAAACCCGGTAATGCCTGTTGAGCGAGATACGCAAGTGTCGAGCCACCACCGGTTGAGCAAAAACTAAATTTGTTTGTGAGTTTTTTATAATCTACATAGCTGGTGGTTGATCCTCCAGCTATTACACTGTATACGTTACGTGCTGCAATAGTGCCCAATAACTGGTTAAACGGTGCCAGTGTTTCTGGTGTTTCAAGAAATCCCATGAGCCCATTGCAGAGCACTGTTTTTGCTTTCTGCAATAAAGTAACCCATTCTTGCGTTGTTTGAGTTCCAATGCTGCTATTATTTGCTAAGTAATCGCTTGGTATGGTTATTTTTGTTGACGCATGCGTACTAAAGCTGAGCTCAGGGCCAAGCAGTATAGTATCGAGATGATGTATTTTTTCGATAGAAATAAGCTTCTCTTCTTTGTTGCCGGCGCAGAGTGCGATAAAAGGGTGCTTTGGTGCTGCTATAAGTGGGTATAAGTGTTTAATCTCGTCTTGCACTAAAGAGCCAATTGATCTTTTTTCTGGCGCAAACAATAATGCTATATCAGCTACCGATGTGTCAGAGCGATGTGCAACACCCCAACCATCAAAAATATAATAGTCAGTATTGTGTTGCAAATCTCGTGCTAGCGCAGCACGCAGTGATGCATCGTGCGATTTTTCGCCGTCAAAAAAACGTATATTTTCGCAAAGCATAATACTCTTTGCAGGTACCGGTGACGAAAGTATTGGTGAAAAAAATACGGGGTACCCCTGCTGTGTAAACCACGCCATCAATGGCTTTGTCGATAGGGGCTTGTTGTTCACGGGTTCTTGATGCGTAATAAGCTTAACGGCAGCACCGTGTTGTAAGAGATATTCGATAGTGTGCAGAGTACGCCGTATTTTATAATCACTGAGCATAGTGGTGTTAAAATAGGTCATATTATAATCAACACGGAGTAGCACGGTTTTGTTGTGTAAATCCCAGGAAGTGAAGAGCGGCTGTATGGTATGATAGGAATTGCTCACGAGAAATCCTTCGACAAGCAGGGTGAACGGCCGCTCATGGTGAGCTTGTCGAATCCATACGATCGGCCGGTATTACGTTATAACTCTTTCTTAAGTACATCGGGGACTGAAATAGATTTTATTCGACGCGTTGGTATCCACGTAGCGCATATGCTGAGCGCCAATACTACACAAAAAACAATAACAGCGCTTGTAAGCGTCATGTGTGCCGGCACGTGAGTGACATAATAAGCATCAGGCAACTGTATAAAAGGATATTTTTCTAACAAATAGCATGCACTCCACGCCAGTGCAATCCCGCACAAGGATGCAGTGCACGCGATAAGTATGCCAATAATACCAAAGGCAAGGGTAATCGTAGGGGTAGGGATACCTAATGTCTTGAGCAAAACAATCTCGCCGGTTTTTTGGATAATGTACATAAAGAGCAAAGATATAATGCTCATAATAGCTATTAAGCTGATAAGCGCGAGAATAAAGAACATTGCATATTTCTCTAAAATAAGCGCAGAGACTAGTGCAGGATACAAATCTTTCCACGAATAAACTGAGACGTGTAAGCGATCTTTTAAGCTCTGTATAAGATGAGATTCGTTGCAGGGTGTTGCGCATTTGAGTAAGACCGTGGTAATGCCCTGCTCCGGAAATAATTGAGCAAAAAAGGTGTGGCTCGTGAAAACGATATGCGCATCAAACTCATCAATACCTGTTTTAAAAATGCCACCAATAACAACTGCATGGCTTTCGAGGGCGATAGCCTTTCGCGTAGCGGCATCTTCAGATGCTGTATAGAGTTCCACCTCATCGCCAACTTTTACCCGTAATTGTTCAGCAAGTTCATGGCCAATAAGTACACTATTTTTTTGTACCAAGTGAGGTAAGGGTACCTGCGCTGGCTGCTGAATAAGTGTGGGCAATATAGTCACCAAGCCTATCGTTTCGGGGTCAATACCAGTTACTGATATAAGGGTGGGTAGCTCTGAATCTTCTTTGCCGCGAATCATAGCAGGCGCTTCGCTTTGCGGCGTAAAGGCAGTAATAGTAGGATATTCTGTTTTGAGCACTGAGGTAAGAGCAGCGTATTTTAGTGGTTTGCCTTGTGCGCTAATAGTAATATCGGCGTGTATACCCTGCAGTTTGTTGTGTGTCGCTTGTTCAAAGCCATGCATAATTGCATTTACGAGCGCGAGTGAAAAAGTGCTAATTAATATGCCCAAAAAACAGATTTTAGCCATAATGTTAATACTGTTCTTGTTTTCTGCAACAAAAATAAAGCGTTTTGCTAAAAACCATGCTAATGCAAACATACTACTCCTTTTCTGTAGTGCCAGTCTACTTGGTTTTTATGAAGATACTCAAGCTTTTGATTCCCATATGATTTTTGAAATAATCCAACCAAGATCGGCACAGATCCCTAAAAGAAGGGCGCTATTATCGTGATTGGTTAGAATATGAGGCAGTTGTTTTGCATTATACGTATAAATAAAAGGAGTGACCAGACCTATAGCATCGAGAGCATGGGGAATACTTTTATGTACCGTTGAGGCGTATGTTTGTTTCGTATGAAAAAGAACTGAATGAGCAAGCGCTCCTATAAATACCGCACCTGCGCAGGTAGCGGATACTTTTGCTGATTGTTGTATTTGGGTGGCAAAACTAGAATGGGGATTCATGGCCGGGAGTGCTGAGGTAAATAATACAGCGCAAGCTACTGTGCGTAACATAGAATTCCTTTTAAAAAATAGAGTATGGTGTATTGCAAGTAAGTGTATCATGAATTTTATTTTGTAAAAAGAGGAATAAAATGGATATTACTATAGCTATTGGCACTGACCATCGTGGTTTTGTGCTTAAAGAATTGATAGTGCAGGCATACAAAAATCCCCACTATGCAATTCGCTGGATCGACCGTGGAGCGTATTCAAATGATCGCACTGATTATCCGCTATTTGCCCATGATGTTGCGCGTCTTATGGAGTCAGGCGAATCAGAATTAGGTATATTAATTTGTGGCACCGGTATTGGTATGGCGATTGCGGCAAATAGGCATAAGGGCGTGCGTGCTGGCGTTGCGTGGAATGGGGATATTGCTCGCCTGGGCCGCGAAGATGATCATATGAATGTACTCTGTATCCCTGCAGACTATTGTACGTACGAAGAAACAAAACTATTGATTGATGCGTGGCTAAAAGCGCAGCCTAAAACCGGCCGCTATGCTGAGCGCGTAGCATTATTGGATACATAAAAAAAGAGGGACCTTAAAAAAGAGGGACCTTAAACGGTCCCTTACATAAATAAACAAGTTATTTAAAAGTGCCTTGCAGCATTAGGTAGTCACCTTTAAGGAAGCCAAGGGCCATGCCTTTGGTAAACCAATTAGCAAGATTTTTTGCAGCAAAATTATTGCCCTGCAATTTTGCACCAGGTAAAACTTTGAGGTTTAACAAGTGTCCTGCCGCTGTAGTAATAAGTTGGTTAATACCATAGCAAATAACAGTAGCAAAAACTTTTTTTGAAAGAGTTTCAGTATGGCTGCCTTTAGTAAAGTTCTTTGCAAGATAGCTCGCAAAAAAATTGTCAGCCATTTTTTTTGTAGTTTCACCAATTACCGCACCTGCAGTAGCTGCAGTTGCAACTTGAGCAAGTGGTGCATCTGTTGCACGTAGTGCTGCGATTGATAAAACGCTTGCACCAACTAATGCTGCAGAGGTTGGATGATTGCGAGCTACTTGAGCCATTGCTTGAACTGTTTGCGACTGAGCAAGCGCTGTTGCTTTAGGGACGGCCATTGCAACGCTCGTACCATTGAAAGCGCATGCTGCTACGGCTACTGTAAGAATTCTTTTAAACATATTTCCTCCGAATTGTTATTTATATGTATTGTTACTATATCATAGATAGGCATTTTTGTAAAACGCCTTGCAAAAAAATTCCAAATAGAAACAAAAAGGTTGATCCTTCTTTAGTGACCAACCCTTTTATAATTTAAGAACTAATTATTCTGATTTGCTAAAACGCGTTTTTAGCGCTTTAAGTGCATCAGGAAGAATGCTTCCGCTGCCGATCTCATACGCCATCATACCGAATGCGCATGCGGTACCAAGACTCCATGCTTTTTCGATCCAATTTGCATTGCTCATAAATTTGCCATCAGCATCGAATTTAGCAACAATTTTGCCATCGCCCAGTACTTTGCCGCCAAATTGATTGCTTAATAATGTTTTTAAACTCACTACTGCAACCGTATATAAGACAGCGGTAGTTGCTTCACGTGCCAGTGTTTTTGAAAATTCGGTGCCTTTCCAAGAACCAATTTGGTTTGGTAAAATATCTTTTTTAAAGAAATCTTTACCATTTTTAACCATCCAATAACCAATCCCTGTAGCAGCTACCGTTGCTGCCGCTTCGGTGTAATTTGATGGAATAGTATTGTTTACCGTAAGCGTGCTTGCTTTATCGTTGGCGTGTAATGCAGAAACACAAAGTACGCCCAAAAGAGCTGTAGCGAATTTCATAAGAAAATCCTTTTTAGAAATATTATGATAAATTATCCTGTACTATGGTAGCAAAATTGTCTGTTAATTCAATGTTTTTTATGCATTTAATTGCCCCTCTTTATAAAACTGATAGATAAGAGTAAGCTACTAACATTTAATTATATACAGTATCATATACTCGATACATTCGGTGTATTTAAGTAAGGTATAAAAGGAGTTTTTATGCAAAAAAAATATATACGTATTATTGGCGTGGGCGGCGTGATCGGTCTTTTATTTCTCGGGTTCTTATTTTATTGGAGCTTTAATAAAAAGCATTCTTCAGCCTCTGTGTCAATTGATATATCCAAAGCGGTGGGTGTAAAAAATGTCATTCCTATCGCAATTATTGGATCGGGCTGCGCGGGTCTTAGCTCCGCTGTGTACGGTGCACGTCTTGGTTTTCATACGGTAGTATTCCAGGGTAAAAATCCTGGTGGCCAATTGGTTGGTACCTCCTATGTAGAAAATTGGCCGGGCATTGCAAAAACAATGGGTGCCGACATTATTATGAGTGTGCAAAAACAAGCCCAGCAATTTGGTGCAGTTATTTCGGCAGATGCTATTGCGCATGTTGATTTTTCGGTATGGCCATTTGTACTGACTACTGAAGAAAAAAAAGAAGTACGTGCACTAACCGTTATTATCGCAACAGGATCGTCGGCGCGTAAACTCGAGGTGCCGGGCGAATCAGAATTTTGGGGTAAAGGAGTAACAACCTGCGCAATTTGTGACGCGCCATTTTATAAAGATAAAAATGTGATTGTCGTAGGCGGTGGAGATTCGGCAGTTGAAGAAGTTATGCAATTGGTGCCTTATGCGCGTACGATACAGCTTTTTGTGCGTGGCGAAGCATTGCGTGCATCGTTTGCCATGCAAGAACATTTAAAACAAGTTAAACAAGTTACTGTGCATTTTAATACTAAGATTAATGCTATAAAAGGGGACGAGTATCATGTCCGCTCTGTTGAATATAGCAATAAAAATGGATCAAATACAATGCCAATTGATGGGGTATTCTTAGCAATTGGACACGAGCCGAATACGGCAATTTTTAAAGACGCTGTTGCATGCACCAAATCAGGATACATTAAGCCATTGCTGGGTACACAAAAAACTTCTGTACCAGGCGTATTCGTTGCCGGTGATGTTGCTGATGAACGGTATCGCCAAGCAGGGGTTGCAGCGGGTGATGGTATTAAAGCAGCGCTCGATGCCGCAGCGTTTTTACATGAACAAGGATATAATGAATCGGTAGCGCTATCACTCGAGCCATCCTATTACATACCCGAAGATATTTTACGCCACGCAGTAAAAACGATTGAATCGCTTGAAGAACTTGATGCATTAATTGCAGAATCATCCGTGCCAGTACTCGTTGATTTTTATACTCCTTACTGCCCCTCGTGCATGCAAATGTTACCGTCAATTGAAGCACTTGCTGCACAGTACCAAGAAAATCTACTGGTAGTAAAAGTTGATGGTAGTAAATTACCGGCAGTCATGGATCGTTGGTTAGTTACAACGGTGCCCCATATATTGGTCTTTAAAGAAGGTGCGCTTGTTGCACGTACTAAAGAAGTTATGAACAAGCGCGAACTAGTTAACTTTGTGAAGCAGTTTTTCGTATAACGTCATCAATTTCTTGACGAGTCAAAAATGTTTTTGCTTGCAGTGCTTGAGAGAGTGCTGCAAGCTCTTTTTTACGCGATACTAATAATGCATGTACCTCTTGTTGGTACTGCTTTAATTGTTGCAGCGCAGTTTTTTTAATGACTTGCTGATCGTCGTCAGCCATCAGATCAAGTGTTATACCATTGCATTGTTTGTCGATAAGCAACTGATATGCTTTTGCATAATCACTCTGACCATAATTAGTAGCGCTAGTAAGAAGTATTTTTTGTGCTTCAGTACCAGCAAGTAATATTTTGCATTGTTTCATGATTTCCGTATTGTCAATACAATTTAATTCTTGATAGGGCGCATAACTAAAGAGTGCGCCATAGTGAGGGATATACTTTTTAGTGATATCGCCTTGCGTCATTTTTGTGTCGCGGTCATATTGCTCTTGAACTACTTGCGGGTACGCCTGTGTTGTTACAGAGTCAAGAATCATTGAACGGGGATGTAATATCAGATGTATAAGTGCTTGACCTGATTGGTGCGCGGCAATGCGTTCTAATTCTTCGGGCGCTAAATGGGGGGTTGGTTGTAATTTGCGAATAACGCTATTAAGCGATACATATAAATATTCATCGATACTCTTTTTGTTTTGTTTGGCTTGTGCTGCTGCTTCTTCAAACAATTTATTTAAGTCGCTATTTACGCAGCCTTGCATAGGGTGGGCAATTGCAGCGATAGTTTTCGGGTCAACGGACAACGCAGCTTGTGAGCACAATGTTGTAAGAATATTTACTCGCTGGTTAAAATTGGGGTGTTGGAAAATTATTTTATTAAATCTACCATGGCGTAATAGTGCTTTATCAAGAAGGTCTTCCCGATTTGTTGCGCCAATAATACGAGCTTGGCAATTGGTATCCAAGTCTAATTCATCAAGGAACATTAAAAAATGGCGCAATAATACCTTATTGCTCTCAGCTTGCATGCCATATCCAAATAAGTGAAACTCATCAATAAATATAATGCAGGGTGATTTTTCTTTAATAATATCTTTGATGTGTTTTATAATGTGAGGGTGCTCAAAATCTTTGCTCTTTAACTGCACTAATTGTACTCGTGGCCCTTTTTTATTCAATTCATTAATAGTGCCTATAAGTCCTTTAATGGCAAAGCTTTTGCCGCAACCGGATGGTCCTACTAAAAGATGTGCTTTTGGGCGCTTGATGCCTGCATTACTAAACTCTTCGGCTTTAGTCAGTGATAAGGCTATATCGCGTAATGCTTGCGCTTGAGGTAAATGTGCAAACAGGGGATCATCGAGTGTTAAAGGATTTTCCTTTTCCTGCTGCTCTGCTGTTGGCTTATAGTAGAAGGCATTACCGCGTAATTTTTCGTGTATCGTAGTAGCTTTTGATTTTAGATAATCAGGAATGCCCCATTCGCTTGCTACATGTAATACATTGTTACCGGCAGTATACAAAGCACTACCTAAAAGAAGTGTGTCAGCAGGTTTTGTTGGATATGCTCTATGAATCGCATGTACCATGCCCAGCGTACTTGCTGCAACACACATATCACTAACAATTTGATTTATAATCTCTTTGCGCGTAGGACGAGGCATTGCAGGGATTTGCGTGGGCAATGTTCGAGGCATAATATGCACTCTGGGTTTGCGCGGTTTTTGCGGTTTTGGGTTCCTTGCTTTGAATGGGGAGCGTAGACGTATATGTTTTTGGGGACGTGGCGTTGGTGTTTCGGCGTGAATAAATTTATGCAATCGATATACCCCATATATCCCTACAAGAGCGCTCGCTGCGAGACCAACTTTTCTTAAAGCAGTATTTTCGCTCAGGGCACGGTAAGCTTGATTGAATTTGCTGAGTCCTGCAGTTTCCATCTGTATTTCAAGGGTATGCAACAATTCACCATTCATAGCATCAATCTTCTGTAATGCATCAGCAGTACCGCTCATATCAATTATTAATTTCTGCGTTTTTTCTTTGAACGTTGCAGCGCCCAATGAAACAGGTGTTTCTGTAAAGTTATTTTTTATGGCAGCTAAGAGTGATGCGGTAAAGACAGTATGCTGAGCAAAAAGCTCTTGATATTCAGTAGATACATTAGATAGGTCTGTTGAGATTGCTTTTTTTTCTTCAAGTGTAGCGTGCATTTGTGCGATGCTTTTATTAATGCTGGTAAGCCACTTCAAATATTCTGCTTTATGTTTAGTGCGCAGGGTATTGCATGATAACCGTTGGGCTATTTCTTGCGCAACGCTGCTTAAGCGTCCACAGCGTTCGTGTAATGTTTTATGGGGGGTAAGAGGATTTTTGATGCGCGCAACTGGATAAAGCGGTACCGTAAGACTGATAATCGCGCAAAATAAAAATAATTTTTTTATAACCAATTTCTTTGTAATCATGGAATTCCATACTAACCAAAATCTTTATTAATGTACTTCTTCAGAGTAAAAAGCTTAATTTATTTTTTACTTAAAGTACAGCACAAAAGAATCATGTTATTTCATTCTGAAAGTTTTTTATTTGTTTTTCCTCATTAGTTTTTTACGGTGAAGATGAAATTATGGCCTCATTACGCAACTTTTTTATATTTTTTAAAAAAATATTTCATTTTGAAATAAAATTGTATAGAATAGGTATGAATATAGACAACAACCTCTTAGGAAACGAATATGAAGAATAACAAAACATCATTTTCACGACTTATTTCACGCGTATGTACGTTTTTTATGTTGATTGTATGTCTCTTATATATAAGTGCGCATGTCTCTTTAGTGTACCCAAAGATCTCTCCAGATGATTTTTTGGTAAAACAGCGGCGAGATCCTCGCGTACGTGCATTTCTTGATATGATAGCCTATGCAGAAGGGACTTTGGGTATTGCAGGATATCGCATGCATTACGCAGGAGGCCATTTTTATGACTTTTCGGATCATCCACGCCAGGTCATTTGTGCTACCTATGGGGTTTCTCAAAAACAATTATGTTCAAGTGCTGCGGGCAGATATCAGTTTTTACAAAAAACATGGGATTATTTAGCGCCAAAAATTAAGGCTGATAATTTTGGTCCCTTACACCAGGATAGGGCTGCAATAGCAATGATTCAGGAAAGAAATGCGTTAGATTTAATAAAGAAGGGTGACATTGAGGCTGCTATTGAACGACTGAATACAATATGGGCCAGCTTTCCTGGTGCGCCCTATGGCCAGCGCACCTATTCGCTTAGTCAATTAAAACAAGTCTACGCTGAACAATTATATACCCGAGGACATCGCTATGAATAAACGACTTATAGTGGGTGTTGTTATTATGGGTATTATGATGGGCCTTGTTATAGGGGCTCTCTATGGGTATTTTTATGGGCGTAAACAAGAAATATGCATACCCGTATTGACGAAAAAAAGTGTGGCTATTTCTTTAGATCATAAAGATCAAAAATATTTAAATGGCACCCGGGAACACATTACCTTTTCGGTGCCCGAAAGCGCTACATCGCATAAAACCATTACGCGTCAAGGGGTTCTTGTTAAACGTAAAGGTGCGCGAGCAACGTTACTTATAGTGCACGGCTTTATGTGCGACAAGCACGATGTTGATTTTTTGAGTTTATTATTAGGTGAATATGTTTTTCAGCCAAAGAACCAAGATGATATTCGGCAGCCTGCTTTGCTAGATGTGTATCGATATAATACCTTTACTATAGATTTGCGCGCACATGGTGAAAACAATCAAGGACAATGTTGTACGTTTGGCCGAGACGAAGCACTGGATGTGCTTGCAGCGGCACGCTATTTAAAAACGCGCTCAGATTTAAATACGGTACCATTGGGAGTGTATGGTTTTTCTATGGGCGCAGTCTCATCTATTCTTGCGCAGGCGCAAGATCCTATTTTTGATTTTGGTATTTCAGATTGTCCTTTTGATTCAACGGAGAATATTATAGGTCGTGGCCTTGAGCATCTAAAAATTGTTGTCTGGGGATATGAATTTCCCGTGCCAGGACGATCATTATTGCATCGATATGCCTATAACTCATATGTACAATCATTTTTAAAATTTATATTAAAAACAGTATCAAAAATGGATTCAGGCCAAGTGGCAACATGTATTGTTCCAGTGAATACGGTGGAAAAAGCAAAATATTTAACAAAACCCTGGTTCTTTATAACCTGCAAAAAAGATGAGAAAGCGCCGGTGGAAGCAGTAAAAAAAGTATATGATCAGGTACAAGGATTTAAGCGACTGCTTATCACCGATGGGCGTCATCATTTTGATTCGCTTTTTTATAATCCGGCACGGTATCAGTACAAAGTCCATAATTTTATGCGAAAAATTTTAAATGACACGTACAAAGCAAAAGTAACCCAGAAGATAGAAGTTGATAATGAACAAAGTATCAAAGATATAGGAGCATAGTATGAAAAAATATGTGATTATGCTAACTATATATGCGCCCATTATGAGCACATCTGCACCAATGGGTTCCTATAATTATGCGCAAGATAACAAATATACGGTCCTGTACGCTTATACTGCAATTAACAAAAATCAATTAACCACTTTTACGGAGGTGGCACACAATAAACGCTATGCGCATACCGGATTGCGTTTTAGAGCGCTTTTGATAAATGGAGCAACGCGAGCCACGGCACAACAAATGTATGGCATCAATAATGACGATACTGTTCTTATTTTACGCGAAGGGCGGCCGCATGAAGGTGCACAGTTTGTAGGCACTTTTTCGCGAGACCAATTAGTGAATTTTATCGAGCAATGGCTCGGTGATTATCTTGATGCGCTCCTTGCAGCACGCAAAGAATCAAAACGTGCAGCCACTGCACTCGCCTATGCCTCGTATCCACCGTACTGGGGGTATCCATATTATGGGGCCTATGGGTGGGGATATCCCTATGGTTATGGCTATGGATATGGATACGGTATGGGAATTTGGTTTTAATGATCGCAATGGGTAAATTGATTATTTTTCGCTACACAGCTCTTTGATAGTAGTCAATAGGACATTGCGCCTAATGTGATGAGCAGTGCATTTTTGTAAGGTAGGTTCTACGCTGGAGTCATTGGAAGAATGGTAAGAAGTTAAGAGAGCTACTAAAGGGGCAAAAAAATGATTTCCTGAAGCAAGCGCACACTCTGCATAGAGAAGAGGGGTTAATGCATAGTCGGCGTAATTTAAACACAGGATTTCGGAGTTTTTTAGATGCAAGGGAAATATACCGCTAAAAAAAGGAGTATATAATAAGCCAGGGTATTGTGCGCATACTTGCATTATATAATGCCAAAAATGACTTTCTTTTGACCGAGAGTCTTGAATATCATAATAATGTTCAATCAACAAAGATAAATAATTATGGCCAGTGTCTTCATCAACATCTTGGGTAAAGATCGCACCACTTTGAAGCAAGTAATCAACAACGGCAATATAACGAGGATTGTTTTGGCAGGCGCAGAGGGCTGCTCCTAAGGGAGTATTTTTTATGGAAGATGCGAATTTCTCGTTGAGAAGCACATGAGGGGGTATTGGTGAAGCGCGTAAAAGCTTTTGTATGTTTTCCAATGGCTCCTTTGATTGAATAGCCTGCACTAGTAAGGTATATATTTGCAAGGGATTCATAGCCATAAAAGATTCGAGACGCTCAATAGGGTTAAAATGTGTCGAGGAAGAAGAAAAAGGATTTGGTGCTGGCGCTGGTGCAGGAAGCAAACGACTAGACGGAGATGACTTAATATAAGGAGTAAATGCTGATTTATGCGCTCCATAAAGATGGTCTACAGAGCATGTCATTATTATTGCAAAAAACAGGCTACTTTTATACACTGTTGGGTTAACCATATTTAATCGCGGCGTTTACCGGTAAATTGGAGCAACATGAGGAACAGGTTAATAAAATCAAGATATAAGGTTAATGCGCCCAAAATAGCTACTTTGCTGCGCATCTGACCTTCATCGAGCAATTGATAACTGAGTGATTTTATTTTTTGTACATCATATGCAGTTAGTCCTGCAAAAATAAGTACCCCAAGAGCTGCAATCATAATTGCAAGTGTTGAACTTTGCATAAACATATTAACAACCATGGTGATAATTAGCCCAAAGAGCGCCATCATTAAAATAGAACCCATCTGTGTTAAATCTGACTTAGTAAAATACCCATAAAGTGCCATAGCCCCAAACATACCTGCCGTAATAAGAAATGTACTTGCCAACGATTCGCCGGTATATACTAAAAACAAGGTTGAAAAGCCAAGCCCCGTTAAAATAGCATACGATACAAATGATGTTATGGCGGTGCCGAGTTCCATCTTATTGATGAATGCGCTTAAAAAAAACACTAGTCCTAGTTGTATAAGACATAAGAGAAAGAGTAGGCCTGAACTACGTGCAAGAGTATATACCATTGCGGTGTTTGCTACGGCAAATGCGGTTATACCCGTAAGTGCCAAAGCTAATGACATCCAGCCATATACTTTATACATAAAGTTAGTTGCAATTTGTTGCATTGAGTGATTATTATTGTACATAGAAATCCTTTCTTTTTTATACTATTCAGTATTGTCTATAGGATAAAAAATGTCAATGCGGGTACTATTTTAGTGAGAATTTTATGAATAAAAAACTTTTGATAGTTTTGAGCGTGTTATATTTTGCCATTTCAGCCCGTATTCCCATTAAATTCTGTAATCCTCTGTATCGTTGTGCTATGAATTCAGCGATACACTGTTTATACCAAATAGAACCATTAAACCAGCTGGTGCTTCAAAGAGCTCCTCATTATGCAGGCTCCATAGCACAGCTGTATAGTGATACTATTAAAGATCTTGAGCAGGCACCGAAAGATGTGATGTATGATCCACAATTTTGTAGCACTAAAAAGGGTGCGGTATTTGACGCAATAACCACTATTTTTAAGGATCTTATGCAAGATCCTATTTCTCAAAAAAAAATCGACGATTTTTTTGATATAAGATTTAAAGATTTTATGCTAACTAAGCAACAAGAGAATCTACCAGATGCGTACATATATACTTTTCCAAATCAGGAAAATAATTTGTATAAGAACCTACAGTTTATGAAAAGTGTTGTATATAAGCCATTTATCCTTGCCAAAACAAGTGAGTACTGTTTATTGAATATAATTACACTGAAACTTATCGCGGGAAAACCGGTGATAAGCTATGAGCCCTGTGTTATTGATTCTTTAGAACTCGATCTTAGTGCATTTTTTGAACCAGTAGTACAACCCAATACGCATGTATATACACTTTTTGCTTTCACTATGCACAATAAAAACCATGCCACCGCGTATGTACAGGATCAGGATACAAAAAAATGGTATTTTATGAACGACTATCCTAAATCAGAGAGAATAGAAAAAACAGAAGCACAGATCACCGCAATTTTACACGCAGGCATCGCCAGTGAAGGTATTTCATCTTGGACAGCAAATTTAATACCGGATATGCTATTTTATAAGCGTGTGGAGGATGTTCCGACGCATATGCAGCACGATAGATTGGAGCAGCTGGCAGCGAGTTTGCACGAGTTACAGGCGTCTTTATAATAGGCTTGCTGTGTACAGGGTATGAATCACCTGATACACTACTACCATTAGGGGCCTTTTTTACTGTAATTTGCTTGGGGTTTATTGATTCGGTGCAAACTGTACGTGAAATTGAACTTATTTGGCAAGATTTGCATACTCTTCAGATGCAAAAAAGCTCCTTATACGAAAATATTAGGGTTTTAGTGAATAAGAGAATAAAAAAATTGGCATAACCTGATAAAGGAAAATAATTATGATAACAATGAATGTATCTGCTCAAAAGCCGCATGAATTGCCGGTAGAGGGATATGTTGTTTTTTGTCCCGCGCAAGAAAATATTTTTGATAATGCGCCTGTAAATGCATTATCTCGATTTTATGCGCCATTAAAAGAGCTTATTGAAAAACGGCGCTTTACTGGCAAAGAGGCGAGTTCTTTAATCGTTGCTGGTGCGGAAGGAACACGTCCGGTGATGCTGATGATTTTTGGCTTAGGTGCGCACAAACGCCCCATGCACGAACGTATCGAAAGTTATCGACGTGCTATAGGGACCATGATTCGATCAGTGGAGGCAGCCAAAATTAATACTCTTGCGCTTGATCTGCCTGATGCCCGTTGGTTTGATTGTGATGCATTTACGTTAAGCAAAGAAACAGCCATTATTGCCGATATAGCGGCATACCACTTTGACCAATATATTACGAATGAAGATGCGCGACCAACGCGGGATATGACGGTAACGCTCTGTGGGCCTGAATTATTGCACGATGAGATGAAAGTAGGAATCGAGCAAGGTCAGCGTATTGGCTTTGCGGTTAGCCAAGCACGTCATTGGTGTGATATGCCTGCGTGTGTGGTAACGCCAACACACCTTGCGGAACACGCGGAGCGTATTGCAAAAACGCATAATTTAGGTATTAAAGTATTTACCGAATCCCAAATTATTAAAATGGGTATGGGTGGATTAGCTGCTGTTGCAAAAGGTTCCGAAGAAGAGTGTCGCTTGGTAGTTATGGAATACTCGTGTGGCATTACGGATGCACCAACAGTAGCCTTAGCGGGTAAAGGAATTACATTCGATACGGGCGGTATTAGTATTAAGCCCTCATTAGGTATGGAAGCCATGAAAGATGATATGGCAGGTGCCGCAGCAGTTATTTCTACCATGGAGGCGCTTGCTCATTTAAAACCACCGGTAAATGTTATAGGGCTTGCACCGCTTGCTGAAAACATGCCCGGAGGTAATGCGACCCGTCCTGGTGACATTGTACAATTTTATAATGGTAAAACAGCTGAAGTTAAAAATACTGATGCAGAAGGGCGCTTGGTATTAGCTGATGCGTTATCGTATGCCGTTAAGCATTATAAGCTTGATGCTATTATTAATCTTGCGACGCTGACCGGTGCGTGCTCGGCAGCCCTTGGGCCATTTTATTGTGGCCTTATGACTAAGCATGAAGAACTCGGACATAAAGTGCTTGCGGCTGGCGGACGATCGGGTGATCGTGTATGGGCATTGCCTTTTAGCGATGATTATAATCCATCAGTAAAATCAACGGTTGCTGATTTATGCAATGATAGTAATCCCACGTATCGTGCAGGTGCTATTACTGCCGGTAAGTTTTTACAACATTTTGTTGGTGATGTGCCATGGGTACATTTAGATATTGCAGGTACGGCATTTAACGTACCGGATATTAGTTATTATCGTCCTGGCGCCACAGGATTTGGCGTTCGTTTACTGGTAGATTTACTCATAAACTGGAATAAATAAAAAAATAAGGGGCTCGTAAAGAGCCCCCCAATCTATTAATATTTAGAACGTTCTTCGCGTTCTTCGTAACGGCCACCGTGTTGTTCATTACCTTGTTGATTGCCGCGATTACCTTGCATACCTTCGTTACGGTTACCTGCGCCCGCTTGTTTTGTTTGACCAAAACCGTTGCGTGATTGAGTATTTTTTTGTTGTTCGTTTCGATTACGGTTACCTTGATTTTCGTTTTTGTTATAGTTTGCCATGAGAAACTCCCTTCTTTTTGGTTATTAAAGACACTGTGCCTTTATTTCTTTTATTAATAATTTGCATCTTTTTCATCGTACTCAAATCCGTCAACTTGGCCATATTGTTGTTGCGGTTTACGCTCATTTTGCTGGGTATATTCAGATTGACGCTTACTGGCTTGTTTGGTTTTTTCAAGCCCATCAATCACTTGGTCAGTTTCTTGATTTTTTTTGTAGTACTTTTCGTTTTTTGGATCATTTTTCATACAATCCTCCATTTTTTATGCACTATTCTTCCGTTGATTGAGATTGGCTTCTTTGTGAAGAACCCCTGTGCTTATTACCTTGAAAAGATGAGCTATTTTTTGCAGAAGAACTATTGCTACGAGTTGATGCAGATTTTGTATTTTTATTTGAGCTTGAACGCCCTTGTTTTGTGTTTGCCATGATAACCTCCTTATTTTTACATGGTTTTGTTTATTAAATTGTCCTCCATTTAAGGACATGCTCGAGCTTATTTAGATTTTTTTGAGGGAACCTTAGCGCCTTCTTTGCGCGCTTGAGATAGCCCTATAGCTATTGCTTGTTTTCGACTTGTTACTTTTTTATTGCTTTTACCGCTTTTAAGAGTACCTTCTTTATATTCTTTCATTGTTTTATGTACCTTTTCTTGCGCTTTTTTACCATATTTAGCCATGAGTAGTTCTCCCTCTGATTATCCTTAGATTCTACCCCTAAGAATAGCACTGTTTATTGCATATTTGCAATAGTTTTTTAACTCAGGAAGCTTTCTCTGTAATAAAAAGGATTTCTTTGAACTCATTAAGAATATTGTTTTTCGTTTTTTGCACAGTTAATAATGATACCTACGATGGCAAGCATGCACATTAATGATGAATTACCATAACTTACAAAAGGCAGGCCGATACCTTTAGTAGGTAATAACCCCGTAGTAACGCATAAGTTAATAATGGCTTGTAAATTAATCAAAATTATAAATCCCAGCACCGTGAACTGACAAAAGGGGTCCTTTATATGCCAAGCAATACGAAAGCCGGTGTAAAACAGGAGCACATACAATAGAATAAGAAATAGGGCACCAATAAAGCCTACTTCTTCAGCGATAATAGAAAAAATAAAATCAGTGTGTTGCATGGGTAAATAGAAAAATTTTTGTTTGGATTGAGCAATGCCAACGCCCAACCATTTCCCCGATCCAATAGCAATCAACGACTGAATAATTTGAAATCCCGCACCTTGCCTGTCTTCCCACGGATTTAAAAAAGTAAGAATCCGGTGCAGCCGATACGGTTTTAAAAATACGAGCAATATGGTTAACGGAATAACGGGAATAATGGTGGCACATAAAAACTTGAGATGCATTTGCGCTATAAAAAAAAGAATAAATGCGGTGGTGCACAACGTAACTGCTTGCCCAAAATCTGGTTGTTTTAACAAGAGCAATCCGGTAATACCCAGTACGCATAAAAAGGGGAGATATCCATGGATAAATGAATTACGTTTATATTGTTTTTTAGTTAAAAAATAAGCAATATATAAGATAAAACTGACCTTTAAAAGTTCACTTGGTTGAAATGAAAAACCCAAGAATTTTACCCAACGATGAGAGCCATTTATATGCACGGCAAAGGGTGGTATAAGTGTTGCAAGCGTTAAGAGCAATGTTATGCAAAAAAACAAGGGAGTATATTTTTTTATGCTACGCAATGGTATGAGGGCGCAAAAAAATAAACTGATAATGCCCAAGAGAAGGCCAGCTACTTGTTTTTTAACAAAATAATGCGCAGATCCTAATTTTTCAAGCGCAAAAAAAGAACTTGATGAGTAAATAAAAATGAGACCTATAAGGGTTAAGAGCGTTACACTGACAATAAAAAGCGATAAATTAACATTCTTGTGCACCATATTTTTTAACAAGCTCCTCAAAATAGGCGCCACGCTCTTTATAATCACTAAAAAGATCGTAACTAGAACCCCCCGGGGATAGTAGTATACAATCGCCTTTTTGCGCGTGAGTGAGCGCAGTATTAAACGCTTCATCTAGCGTAACATGCGCCGATGCGCTGATGTCAATGGTTCGTGCAGCTGCGGCAAGATGCGCTGCTTCTTTACCAAAACAAATCAGCCCTTTTACTCGGTCTTTTAATAAGGGAAGCAGTGTTACGCGATCAACGCCTTTACTTAATCCACCCAATAATAACAATGGTGGTGTGTGCATTTTATCAACTGCAGCAATAGTTGATTGCATAAGAGTAGATTTTGAATCATTATAAAACGAAATTTCCTGATAGATTATGGGGTTGTCCATGCGGTGCTGTGGGAGATTATAGAGGGCATGGGGCATTATAATTGCGTGCGCATCCAATGATAGCATATCAAGAATACTCGTGAGTATCAGCCAATTTGTTATAAAAGAAAGCGCGGGAAATTGGCTGATGCTTATTAACGATTGTGTTTGTTCGCTTGTTTTTTTTATAACCATATTGTTATCAATATAATAATACGTGTGTTTTAGATCATGCGCAGGCGTATGTGTAGAGAAAAATGAAAAGGTGCGATGGGGGAATGCTGCTGTTGCAGAGTCATATAATTCAATGGGTAAGAGCGCTTGTTGCTGATTTTTTTGCTGCGCGAGTATGGCATACTTTGCTTGGCAATAGTGTTCTAAGGTACCATGTCTATCCAGGTGATTGGGATAGATATTGGTAATAACAGCAATATCAGGCGCAAATAATTTTGCATGTTCTAGTTGAAAGCTTGATAATTCTAATACCATATAGTCAGCGGGTGGTGCGCCTATGAGTAAGTCGAGCATGCCGATACCAATATTACCGCCGAGTAATATTTTGGTTTGAGCATTAGCCAATACTTGTCCTAAAAGATGGGTCAGTGAAGTTTTTCCAATGGTACCAGTTATAGCGATACAAGGAATTGTGTTGTGTTGTTGAAATAGATCAACTTCGAACATCCATTTATGGGCATATGCGGCATAAGGGCGCAAATCTATACCAGGGCTCGGTATAATGGTATCATGGTTCTCTAAAAATTCATGTACGGCATTGTGCCTACAATAAGCTAATTTGTTCTGCTCAATATATTCGGTATCGGCAGATGAATAGTTTTGAGCAAGGATGGTAGGTTTGATATGAGTGTGCTGTAAAAAATTGATAACCGATTTGCCGGCGACGCCCAGTCCCCAGACACCTATTTTTTTTGTATTCATACTCTTAGTATAAAAAACCTTTTATCACTTGTAAAAGATAAGAAACGTTACAATAAACCAATACGTTAACACAATAGGCCAAAAGAGAAAACGAATAAGGGTCATTATATCAAAAGAATCTTTACGAGTTTTAATATAGTGTGGTGCTATACTCGAAATAATTTCAAAGGAGAACATAGCCATATAAATAAAGATAAAAAGGTATTCGATATATAACAGATGTCCCGAACTATACGATTTACGAATTTCTCGATGAAGGGCGATAGTTGAAAATAATAAAGCTGAATAGGCGCCGATAGTCGCAAGGCTTGGTTGCCATTTATGGATATCCGTTTTTCTTTTTATAACTTCATTAATCCACAGTACACCAAAAATTGAAATGATAATAACGAGAATAGGTAAAAAATAAATCATTAACGGTGTAATAACTTTTTGATTCAGAATAATATTAAACGTTAAAGGGGATTCGCTGCTTAATGGCTCGGTAAGATTTGTGTTGTACGAAAACAAGGCTTCTTTCACTATAAATCCTGGTATTTCAGCTTGTAGGTTAATACCGGGTAGAATTTTGGTACCAGAAATGCTATTTGTTTCTTTAGCACGTTCCTGATATCGTGCAAGATCAGGAATTAAGAAAATGTTCTTGGTTGCATAATCTGCAGTCATATTGAGTGTTATTTTGGCTGCTTCGAAAGGGAAGCGCAAGTAATCTATCGTTTGGTAAATTTGTATTCCTATGTCCCACCAAACAATCATGGATTTCGCGTCATATTCTTCATGCCGTATTTCAGTTACTGTTTGTTTTGTTGCTTGTAAGAAGGTAATAGTTTTGGGCGCAGGGCCATCTTTGGGATATATTTGCCATGCTTTTCCCGAAAATGAGATATAATTTTTTTGACTTATATCAAAAAAATTAATAAGTATTCCGGTGCGTAATGGTTGAGAAGACGCCTGGTGATTGTTAAGTGCTTTTTGATTTTTATCATTCAGATATTGCGTAAGCTCTGTTGTTGTTTGTAATGGATTATTTATTTTCGTATAAAAAGCGTATTTTTGGTGAAAATAATAGATAGAATACAGCGCAATTAATAGCACTACTGAATATCCTATACAATAGTGCAAAAGTGCCTGAGTGTTGAACGAAAAAACAGGAATAATAATTAATAAAATACTGCTGAGGGCTATTACAAAGCACAGAATGCTCCACATAATAGTACGATATAATTCATCATAGGGTAAGGGTATATTAGATGCATCCAGAATAGATAATATTTTAAAGGGAGGAAAATTAAGCGTGTTAAAAAAGATCCATCCTTTTTGATTATTTGCGGTAGTAAAGGAAATAGTTCCTTCGGATTTCTCTTTAAGCTCTGCGTATATTTTTTGTCCTTCAGAAGTGTGTTCGATCGGAAGATCAGAAAATTGTTTGTGCTCAGTAATATAGGCATTATCGGGATGATAAATAAAATTATTATTATCATCGATGATAAGGGTATAGCCTACTGAATTAAAATTAACACTATTAATGAAGTTTTTAAGAGTCTCATAGTGTATAGAAACCATAATAACGCCTTGAATGGTTGTATAGGTCGTATCACTATAAAAAGGAATGGCGAAAGTTAAGCCGAGTTTTTTGGTGATAGTGAGGTAATGAGTAGGATTCCAATTCATCTGTTGTGTTTGCATAGTTCTATCCCATACCATGCCAAGATGGGTATTGCCCTCCGTGGGATAATTATATTTTTTACCTGAGTCTTCATAAATAATAGAGTCATTCACTCGTTCTACCGTCGGAGCATACAACTGGGTAGTGGAATTAAGCGCATATGGTGCATACGCGACTACAATTTCTTGAATTATTGAGGACTCTTTTAATAACTGAGTCAGGTGTTCGCGGAGATTTTTTTGAGTGACCTTGCCTGTTGTGCATGCATGTGCAAGCGCAGTACCTACTACTTGGGCTGAATAAAGAACATTATTGATTCCTTGTCCTATAATTTTGTTCCGCAAGGATACGTCACTGAGAGAGTTTATTTTGCTTGTTTTATACAACGAGTGTATTTGATACAGAAAATAGCAACCAATACCACCGCTCATACAGCACACCATGGCCATATAGAGCTTTATTGATGCACGGGTAACTGTTTTTTGATTGAAAAATGATATACTCAAAACAAAAAAAAGCAATGTTGCGAGGATAATAAATAACACAATCAATAGTGTTTTCATCCACATGAGCGGAGTTAGCACTGATTGATAATCTACTTTAATAATAATGCCACAATTAATTTCGGGTATGTAACTCCATGCAGCGATTTTTTTTGTTTTTTTGTAATCAAGGATAACACCCGAATTACGATCACCGGTTGCTGCAAAATCGAGCGGAGCAGCATTCATACTATGTTGTGGGAGGTAGACATTATATGCATCGGTAGAACTAAGATTAGTATTCATTATTATCAGCATATTGTTAATCATTTTTCCCAGAATAATTTCTTCAAAAAAAGCAACATTGTTTTGTGTTTGTCCAATAATGGTATTTAATGCAGTATCTTTTTTTTCTAATGTGAGGATACCTTTTACCTGCATATCTTCTATTATAGGAATAACAAGTAAAAATAAGGGATATTTACGCACGGTATCAAAATATAATTGGTGAATTTGGGGTTTGAGTGTAAAACCACTAATATGTATAGCCTGTAAAATATATGCTTTATGGTCTTCAAATGGTTGTTTTTCTGTAGAAAATAACAAATTTCCTGCGGTATCAAAAAAAGATAATGATGTGTAATCATATTTTTTATACGTATTTTTTATTGCTTCTAATTGTTGAGTAGTTACTTTTTTTTGTTGATATAAGTGTTGGATTTCCGAAAATGTACTAAAAGTCTGTGCTTCCAATAGAACCTCATTTAAGTGAGTTCTAATTGCTCTGAGTTTTTGGGATAGCTTTACATTTAACCCTGCCAACTGAGTGCTAATGGTATGTTGTTTTAATATAAAATAGATGTTTCCCATAACAAAACATGCAATAGATATCGCCCCTATTATGATTTTGATATGTTTCATGCGGCGCCTTCCTGAGCCTTGAGTTTTTCAATAAAGAGATGCCATTGCTCTTTAGTATTAAAAGGAGGATAGGGCAGCGGTGCAACGGGCCGGCCAGAATCCCATATATTAATGGAATACGTGGTATTGATAATTTTATTGATCCGAATAGTATGCCAGCAACACTGTGTAGGAGCGTCAACCGCTACAGGTCCTTCCGGTGCTGCCATAGTTTGCTTTAACAAGCAAGGATGTACTAACGCATAGTTAGTGCTTTTTGCTTCTTTTATTGCTTGAGCCCAGAGGTGTATCCCTACATATGCTGTTTGCATGCTGGTAGTTATTTCGTTTCTGTGAGGAAAGTGACGCTCAAAAGCATCAATAAATGTTTTATTGTTTACTGATTTTAAGTTATGGAAATAAGGTTTGCTTACATAAGATCCCAAAAGATTTTCTGCTCGTAACTCTTGATCGTTATCAGAGAAAATCAAAGATACCAGGGGAATGTTTTGTGGGGTTAATCCTGTTTGGTATAGTTGCTTAAAAAACTTACTTTGGTTGTATTCGCTTACAATATTTAAAATGACATCAGGTTGCTGTTTTTTCATGGCATCTAGTATAGTATCATAATTCGATGCGTGTGCAGGAATAAAATGACTTTGTAAAACAGTGCCTTTTAATGCAGTAATATAATACGTGATAATAGGATATATGCTATGCGTAAAAAAGGTATTTGCGCCTACAATAGTAATTTTTTTGCCAAAATTGGAGCAAGCCCACATTATAGTCGGTATTATTTGTTGATTAGGAGTAGTTCCTAAATAGAGAATATTCGGTGAATATTCCAGGCCTTCCCATTGGAGCGGATATAATAAGAGCGTATTATATTTTTCTACAAGGTCTTTTACGGGGGCACGTGAAATAAAATCCCTGCATCCAATAAGGCAATCTACTTTATCATGTACGATCATATATTCAGCAGCTTGAGCAAAGTGAGTAGTAGTAGTCAGTGTATTATCAGTAAAAACAGGCTGTAAATGTTGGTTATTAATACCACCGCCTTTATTAATTTCATGAATTGCAAATAGAATGGCATCAATTATAGGCTTTTCTTGTTGGGCAAATTGTCCTTTTTGTGCGAATAAAATACCTATTTTTATAGGCGGATGCATTTTTTTATAGACCACGACAAAGAGCGCAAAAACAGCAAGTAAAAAAAGTACACCAACAGTAATACTATCTTTGTATTTTTTCACGGAAAAAATCTCCTTATGAACGGCCGGTCACCCTGAGCGTAGTCGAAGGGCAGTCTTTCTCTTTTTACTCTAATAAGAGCAAAGCTATTTATGCAAGATTTCTCTAAAGAGATGCACGAGCTATGGAAAAATGAAGGCTTAGGGGATAATCGCTAGCTTCTGAAATAGCGCAATCAATAGCGCCTTTTCTTGTGTGGTAAGTCTTGCAAAAAAATCGGCGTCAGCGGTTTCTACTGCAGGCAGGGCGTGATTTAAGATTTCGATGCCCAGTGGGGTGAGAGTGGGATTCTTACTGCGTTCATCTTTTTTTTGAACGCGTTTAATTAATTTTTTTGCTTCAAGACCGCGTAAAATTTGGGATAATGTATTGGCATCTAGTGCAGCTGCTCTGCTAATTTCGATTTGTGTTATGTGTGCAGATTTTTGGGTAAGCCATGCAGTTGTTGCAAGTACTACAAATTGGGGATGGGTAAGACCATGTTGTTTTAATGTAGCTTCTGCGTATAAATGTAAAGAGTTTGCAGTAATGCTATAACAGGGTGCTGTGCTTTTAAAAAGTACCGTTATGGGGTATCCTAAAAGAATAGTAAGATTATGACACGTAGTGTTAGGATTAGTATGACATCGTTTAAAGACACATTAAATTTACCAAAAACAGATTTTCCAATACGCCCACAAGCCAAGATTGACGATCCTGCGCAGTTAGCTAAATGGGAAGAAGATAAGCTCTATCAAAAAGCGTTTGAGCACAATAAAGGGGCACAAAAGTACATACTACACGATGGGCCGCCGTATTCGAATGGCCATATTCACTTAGGACATGCCTATAATAAAATTTTAAAAGATATCATGACCAAGTCCTATCGCATGGCCGGGTACCATGTACCCGTAACCCCTGGCTGGGATTGCCATGGCTTGCCTATTGAATTAAAAGTGTCGCAAGAAAATCCCGGGGTCAGCGCAGTAGAACTAAAAAAAGCATGTCGTGCCTATGCTGCTAACTGGATTAACGTACAGCGCGAAGAGTTTAAAAAACTGGGCGTAGTGATGGATTGGGATAATCCCTATATTACAATGGCCCCACACTACGAAGCTCAAACCGTTCGCGCATTTGGCGTATTAATCGAAAAAGGCTTTATCGAGCGTAAAAATAAAAGCGTGGCCTGGTGTGCTTCATGTGCTACGACGCTTGCATCTGCTGAAATTGAGTATAAAGATCGTAAAGATCCATCATTATATGTATTATTCCCCTTACAGCAGGCAGATAGTAAGCGCTTATTCTCCGAAGTAGGAAACGCGCCCGTGTCGCTGCTTATTTGGACAACAACCCCCTGGACATTACCACTTAACAGAGGTGTGATGGTACACCCACAAGGTGAATACCAGTTAGTAGAATTTGATGGCCAGTATTGCATAGTTGGTGTGCAGGTTGCCGAAAAAATTGCAGAGCTTACTAAAAAAGGCATGCGTGTTGTACGTACTTTTTCGGCACAAGAATTTACTGGACTTCGGGTACAGCATCCTTTTATAGAAAATTTGACCGTGCCATGCGTGTTTGATGATTCTGTAGGGCTTACTGATGGTACGGCATTTGTGCATACTGCACCTGGTTGTGGCCCTATTGACTATGAAGTGGGTGTCAAAAATAATCTCGAAATTTTTTCTCCTATTACGCCGGATGGCAAATATTCTGAAGGCATTTTCCCGGTAGAGCTTATCGGTATGTCCGTCAGCGATGGTCAAATTTGGGTTATTAAAAAATTAGCAGAATTGGGTAAATTGTTTTTTAAAACAAACTTAACCCATAGTTATCCTCATTGTTGGCGCTGCCGCAATGGCCTTATCTTTAGAGCGACACCTCAGTGGTTTTTTAATTTGCAAAAAAATTCGGTAAAAGAGCGTGCAATCGCGCTTGTTGATACACTCACGTTTATTCCAGAAACAGGGAGAGCCTCGCTTAAGGCAACGTTGCAGCAACGCTGGGAGTGGTGTTTATCACGTCAGCGCTCGTGGGGTTCGCCAATTCCTGCATTATTATGTACAACGTGTGATGCTTCATATACCAGTGTTGAGTTTGTAAACAAAATTGCTGACGGCATTGCAACGCATGGTATCGAATACTGGGATATGGTGGACTTAAAAGACGTGATACCGGCAGGATTTGCATGTGCATCATGTAATGGTACTCAATGGAAAAAAGAAAAAGACATTCTCGATGTATGGTTCGATTCTGGGGTGAGCCATTACGCAGTATTGTATAATAATCCTGCATTAGGATATCCCGCAGATGTATATTTAGAAGGTATTGACCAGCATCGCGGGTGGTTCCAAAGCTCGTGGTTAATGAGTATGGTGCTCGAAGAAAAACCGTGCATGAAGGCTATCATGACGCATGGCTTTACGGTTGATGCTAAGGGGCAAAAGATGTCCAAGTCGTTAGGTAATGTTACTGCGCCTCAAGAGATTATCGACCAATTGGGTACGGATGGGTTGCGCTTGTGGGTAGCCTCTATTGGCAATGATGGAGACGCGGTTGTTTCTGACGTGTTATTGCGTAATGTTGGTGAGGTATATCGTAAAATTCGCAATACATCGCGCTTCTTGTTGCAAAATTTGTATGATTACGATCATGCCAAAGATGCCATTGCATTGCATGACTTGACACCGATAGACCAATACGCATTAACGCAACTTGCGCTAGTAAATAGTGATTTAATCAAGCGTTATCATGCGGGTGATTTTACTGCCGTGTTCCATGAGTTGGCTGATTATTGTGCTGGTGAGTTAAGTGCATTTTATTTGGATATTATTAAAGATAGGCTGTACGTCGAAAAAGCAGATGGTCATTTACGTCGATCTGCACAAACAGTAATTTGGTATATACTCGATACGCTGACTAAGCTTATGGCGCCGATATTATCGTTTACTGCTGAGCAACTATCTGACTATTATCAAAAAGATAAAACAGTGTCTATTCACTTACAAGATTTTGCTCAAGTTCCACTCATTGAAACAAGTGACGCACAAGTAAGTATGACCGAAGAAACCTGGGCTATGTTGAAAGACATTCGTTCAGCAGTGCTCAAATCTATTGAACCAGAGCGCGAAAAAGGGCTTATTAAGCATTCGCTCGAAGCAGCAATTACATTGCATTGTGCACCTACAATGAAATTGTATGATGTGATATTTCCGGCCGCTCACCCTGAGCTTGTCGAAGGGTCTAAAAACTTTAACACACAATTCTTTAAAGAATTCTTTATTGTGTCACAAGTAACATTCGCGTCATCAGCGCAGGGCTTAGCTGAAACAGCAGTCCCCGGGCTGTTGGTGAAAACCGCAGTTGCTCAAGGCACTAAGTGTCCACGCTGTTGGAATTGGGAAGTGACTCACAATGCTGACGGGCTGTGTGCGCGCTGCCAAGTAATCGTTTTATAATAATAAAAAACAAGAGAAGGCGTTTTACCTTCTCTTGTTTTTTGCCCCTGACTTGTGCTATCTTATTTAACTTTTTTAGGACCAAGAATCGCATCTAATTTTGCTTTACGTTGCAGCACATTCAATAATGATTTCTTTTTCTCTTCTGGTTCTAAAGCAGCTTTTGCTTCTTCAGGCGTGGGGCCAAGATCGGCGACTGCTTTTAATTTCTTGGCTTGTTCTTCTTGTTGTTTTTTGGCGATCTCTTGGGCTACTTCGTCATAATACGCATTAAGATTCTTATTTTCTTGGTTTTTCTTTTCTGCGTGATTCTTAAGCATTAATTTCCATTTAGATTCGTATTCTTTTTTAACTTTGCTCTCAGCTTTTTTTATCTTGCTCGTAAACTCTTTAAGAGCTTCGTCTATCTTTTCAGCTTTTTCATGGACTTCTTTGGTAATTAAGCCCCGAATTTCTTCGCCAGTAGCATTCACTGTAAAGCGGTCATAGATTTTATTCATGGGATCAGTGATAGTTTTAAATAAGTCTTTTAATTCATCGGCAGAAGATTTTTCTTGTTTCCCTTTTTCGTCTTTTTTGCCATCAGAACCAGACTCTTTATCTTTGCCGTCTTTTTTACCACCATCTTTTTTGCCATCTTTAGCGCCGGATTTACCCGCTTTGCCCGCAGTTGGGCTGCCTGCACCAAGGGAACCCGGTTGGCTCATGCCAGCATAATCGGGGTAATACTGGTTGCCATAATCATATGCGGGGTATCCATAGCCCCCGTAATTGTCATAACCTGCGTTACTTGCGCTACTTGCACGCGGCGCAGCTTCTAATTGGCCACCAGGCGTGGGAGTGACTTTTTTCTTAGCTGCCTCAAGCTGTTCTTTTTTGCGATCTTCTTCTGCTTTTTCGAGTGCTTTTTTCTGTTCAAGTTGTGCGGGTTCATATTTTTTTAAGAATTGCTCAAGTTCATCAATTAACTGATGGGTATAAATAGCAGTGCTAATGGCGTTCGTTAAAGAATCGAGTGCTTTTTGAGAACCTTTTTCGAGCGACCCTTGTTGTTGTGTATGTGCAAGTCGCTCGCGGTCCACTTGTTCGCGTGTTTTAGGATCTTGTAATTTTTCATATGCGTCAGTAATAATGCTCATAGTCAGTTGTGCTTCTTTTGTTGCGCGTTTAATATCTTTTTCGACGAGGCCTTCTTTGGTGAGCTTTTCTTTTATTGCGTCCGGAGATTTTTGTTTTTTAATTTTTTCGTACGCTTCTTCGATATCTTCTTGGGATGCTGATGGGGTGATTCCGAGTATTTCGTATGAATCATCAGTTACTTCGTATACTGGTTCTTGAATACGTACCAAAGGCTCATACGTAATAAGTGCCAAACCAAGCTCTTTTATGTGTTTGAGCATTGTTTCGAATTCTGGGGTAAGCAAGCGTTTGAGATGTTCTGAATGCGCAATTACCGTAACATAGAAATTAATATCACGCAGTTCTGGTATCCAGCGCGATAATTTGCGGTCTGCAAGAATAGGAGATTGTGCCTTTTGTTGCGTGGTATGTAAATGTTTTAAGAATTTTGTAAAATATTCTTCTAATTCCTCAGTATTAACAATTGTTTCAACAACAAGAGGAGCTGTCGGGGTTGTTGGTGTTTCTACTACAGGAGTAGGTTGCGCGGCATACAAATCTTTGAGTGATGGTGTATTGGGGTTTAACGGCTCGAGCGTTTCAGCATCATAGCCCATATCGGTTAATACTTGTCGTCCCAGATCTTCAAGTTCTTTTAATTCTTGGTCGCTTAATCCGTCAAGAAAATTAACCATTTCATGCAAATCTTTTTCACTCATTTGGGGAAAGTCAGGCGGTAAATTTTGTGCTGCGGGGAATTGAGGTATGACAGGGTAGGTGTAAAAAAATATGAGCGAAGAAAAAAGAAGCGTTGATAAAAATCTATATATCATAATAATCTTTCTAGAGTAAAAGGTAGTTCTATACTCTAATAGTATAAAGATGATCAAAGTTTATCAAGTGGTCTATAAGACAAAACAAGGGTTTCTTATGGCAGAGCTGATTGTCAGCTTAGCAATAATTGCCTTGTGTAGTTTGCTTATTGTTCAATGGTATATGCAAATGATATTGCACGAAAAGCACCTTAATACCCAAATAGCGGGTATGGTTGAAATTATGTCTTCTATAAATACTATTAAAGTGCAGCGGGTGCTTACGGGTTCCAAAAATATACCATACGGTACGCTGGACTGGCATGCAAATTCGTTTGGTGCGGGGCTGCCAGGACACTGGGTTACTCTGCGCCTGCATAGTCCGTATACCCGAGAGTATATTGTTATTTTTGGGGTGCCATGAAATATGGTTTTAGCATACTAGAGACACTTATTGTGTTAAGTTGTATAACGATCACTCTTACCTATTCATTGTTTTTGTATGAGACTTGTATTAAAACAATGCGCACTGCGCATCAGCATACTGACGAATCGATGCAATTGTGCCGTGCGATATATCTTATGATGCAAGATCTGTATCGTGTTACAGACAAGCAGGCAAGTACTTGGTTATTTTCTTCCCGTGAAGTGATATGGCCTTGTAATAGTGGACATTGTGGTTATCAGGTAAAAGATGGGCGCCTTATCCGATCGTCCGGGATATATGCCAAAACCCATGGTATGTGGCACCAGCGCACGCAATCGCTGGTAGCAGCATCTATACAAACAATACGGATAACACCGGATATCAAAGCAGGTTTGGTAGAGGGTGTGCATATAGTACTAACGGGTGATTGTCAGGAGTTTAGCGTATATTGTGCTTGTGGGGAACTATGTTTATCGTTGTAATAATGAGTATTGTTAGTTTTTTATTGCTTGGCGCATGGTCTATTATGCAGCACACTGAGCGTATGCAACAGGCTATCCATTATGAATATAGGGGGCTGCAACGATCTGAGTTGGTTTCGGGAGCAGCCTTGTATGCCCTTGAATTTTTTAAAGCGCACGTGCGCACGAGGCTTAGTGACTATACCGAACAAAATAATCAAGGCGCTTACCAATTTACCTATGTATTTACTGAAGTAACTAACACTGGCGCATTAGTGCGTATAGTAATACACGAAAATGGACGCAATAGTACTCATGAGTATAGAATTTCTGAAATAGACGGGGTACTGCGCTGTGTCCCCCGGGTACGGTGAAAGAGAGAGTTTAGCTTATTTTTTACCGATATCTTTTTTTTAAGTATACTAATACCAAGAATAATAATGATCATTTTTAACTAATGAGGATCATATGAAAGTATTTTTACTAAAAGATGTTGAAAAAGTAGGTTGTGCGGGAGAGATGATTAAGGTACAAGATGGCTATGCGATAAATTTTTTATTTCCGCGTAAACTTGCTATTGAAATAACTCCCTTAAACGAAAAATCATTTACGCATCGGGTGAAAGTTATTGAAAAACGTCAAGAAGTGGTTGCTTCTAAGACCTCTCAGCTTGCAGAAAGAATTAAAAGCTTAACCGTGACCATTAAACGAAAAATGCATGATGGCGATAAATTATATGGCGCACTTACTGAAGCAGAAATTGTTGATGCATTAAAAGAGCAGGGAATAAGCATATCAAAGAGCCAGGTAATTTTTGAAAAATCTATCAAAGCAAAAGGTTCGCATGCGGTCACTATTAAATTATCTTCGCAGTTACAACCGCAAGTTACTGTAAAAGTAGTTGCTGAATAATATATTTTTTGAGTATTAACGGAGCGTCTTTAGAGCATCTTAGGATATTTGTATGCAAAAAAAACAGTATTACGATAAGCAACAGTACAACGTAACAGCATTGACGGAAAGGGCGCTTGGTAAAAGTTTGCCATGTGCGCTAGAAGCAGAGCGATCGGTATTAGGCTCATTGTTATTAAATGATGAACATATGAACTCGGTTGTCGAAATTTTAGCGCCTACTGATTTTTATTCACCAGCACATCAAATTATTTATGAGATGTTAGTGAATATTACTCAACGAAGACACCGTATTGATTTAGTAACCTTACATAATGAGCTCGAAAAAGCAGGCAAGCTTGAAGCAATTGGCGGTATGATTTACCTTGTATCTTTGCAAGAAGATATACCCTCGATGGGGCTTGTGCAACAGCATGCGTCAATTATTAAAGAAAAAGCACAGTTGCGTGAACTGATTTCTTCGGCTACCCAAATTATTACTAATTGTTATGCGCAAAATGATGAGGGAATCGATGTTGTTCTTGATAATGCCGAAAAAACTATTTTCCAAATATCCGGTAAGCGATCAGCTCAAAGTTTTGTGCAGCTCCATATATGGTTAAAAAAGACCTTTGAGCATCTTTCTGAAATTAAGAGTAATAGCAAAGGTATTACGGGTATCCCCGCCGGCTATAAGCGGCTCGATGAGATGACGTCGGGCTTCCAAAAGGGTGACCTGGTGGTACTTGCTGCGCGTCCATCGATGGGTAAAACGGCATTAGCATTATCTATAGCACATAATGCTGCAGTAGTTGGCTCATCAGTAGGATTTTTTTCGTTAGAGATGTCTGCTGAGCAGTTAACCTTGCGGCTATTGTCATCGCAATCGGGTGTTTCGCACCAAAACATTCGAAACGCTACTATTAGTTCGGATGAATGGATTGATTTAACTCATGTTGCAGGTCAACTTGCGGAACGTAAAATTTTCATCGATGATACGGCAATGCTCAGTATTATGGATTTACGCGCTAAAGCGCGTAAGCTCAAATCTGAACAAGGGCTCGATTTTTTAGTGATAGATTATCTGCAGTTGCTGCATAGTTCTAATAAACACGAAAATAGGCACCAAGAAGTTTCTGAAATTTCGCGTTCATTAAAAGCATTAGCAAAAGAATTGCAGGTTCCGATAATTGCCTTGTCACAGCTATCGCGTGCTGTCGATAGTCGTCTTGATAAGCGGCCTATGCTTTCTGATTTGCGAGAATCTGGTGCAATTGAGCAAGATGCTGACGTTATTATGTTTTTGTACCGTGATATTGTCTATAATGCCGATACCGAAAATCCTAACCAAGCAGAGCTTATTATTGGTAAGCAGCGTAATGGTCCTACGGGGACGGTATTTATGAATTTCCAACGCGAGCTTACGTTATTCGAAGATATGGATCAGTAAAGATAGAGCTTTGTAATTTTATTGAGTAAATTGCAAATGATGTACATACGTAGGAAATACGTTTAATAATACTTTATTCGTTTTAAAATGATGTTTTTTGCGTAATTGGCGTAAAATATTTTGTATTTCAATAACTTCTTCATGCCGTTCTTTTTGCAATAATAGTTTGGTTACTGTGGCACCGCCGATATATTCGATATACGAAAGTATCCCATTAGTATGCGCCAGTTCTTGGTACTGGAGCACAATACCTTTAACAAGTTCTTTATCTAGTGAATTATGGGGTAGTGTCGAAACAATATAATTATATTTGTATGCCGGCTTCCAATCCAATATGGAACAGCAATGGATTTGCACTTCTGGACGATCATAAAATTTAAGACGTAAATGCTTGCACATCGCTTCGTTAATTTCTACTACATCAAAAACATACTTCGTGTGATGATTTTGAGCAGTATCCAGCACATTGAGAATTTTTTGTGTAACAGCGCCAGTACCAGCCCCGATTTCTAATACATAATAGATATCAGTATCAGGAGTTATATTGTTATAAAAATAGCGCGTTAACTCGGTTGCAGTAAATGATGAGCACGCAAATAGGGCGCCCACTTCCCGTTGATTATGAATTATTTCTTTGGTAAATACGGCAGTGTCGTGGAAGAAGTTAGTAATGGATGCAGGGGAAATGCAGGTGAATAGCGCACAGAGTGCAAGGATGTTTTTTTTCATAAAAATTTTGATTTTTCGTTTCGTAATAGTATGAATATTGGTGCAGTATAAGTTTTTTTTGTTGCTTGGGCAAATTGAAAGTGTAAGCCAGGATAGCGGTTTGGTGAATTAGTGGCTCTGTGTTATACTGTCCCAATAATTATAAATCCTAATAGAAGAGGAGCACACATGCAAAAACAATCAATATCATTGACTACGGCCATTCTTATGAATATTAATATTATGGTTGGTAGCGGTATTCTTATTGGTCCCGGGCAAATTGCCAAAATAGCGGGTAATGCGAGCTTCTTGGCGTGGCCTATAGCTGCGTTTTTTTTATTACCTATTGTAATGAGTACTGTGCAACTCAGTAAAATGTTTCCTGGTGCTGGTGGTTTTTATTCATATGCCAAAGAAGGGCTATCGCAAGGATTTGGATTTATTGCAGGCTGGCTCTATATTGTAGGATATACCTTTGGTACTACGCTCGAAGTGTTAGCGTTAAAGCAAGCCTTATTAGTTGCTGTTGGGGATGTGTGGCCGTTTAATGCGCATATTCCTTTTACCATGTTGTGTGTTGGTCTTATTATGGTTATTAACTCATTGGGCGTGCGCGTATTAAGTAATTTTTTAAATGCCATGACTCTTATTAAGTTGTTGCCTATTATTACTCTGATTATTAGTATTCCCTTATTTTTAAAGGGTAATTTTTCAGTAACAGCTACCGAAATAAGTTTATTGCCGGCGGCCTTAACATTTCCGCTCTTTGGGCTCTTAGGTTTTGAGTATTGTTCGAGTATTAGCCATCTTATAAAAGATAGTCAAAAAAATGCGCCACGTGCTATTTTGTTTGGTTTTTTGATTACCGTTGCTTTATATACGCTTTTTAATTTTGGATTATTACATGTTATGGGCGTTGATGCCTTACGACAGTTTGGGGCATCAGCATTTGTAGGATACATGGGCATTTCGATGCCATTGATTAAGGTACTCTTTACGGCATTTATCACTGGTGCCTCGGTATTAACCTTATTTGCTGGCGCTACAGGAATGTTTTATGCGAATACTACGTTATTGCATACGCTTGCAGAGCAGCGAGTACTTCGTGGGGCAGCTATATTAGAAACATTAAATGCGGCAGGGCGTCCGTGGATAATTATTATATTGCAAGGCTGCGCATCATTTGCATTGGCGATTATTTTGCCTTCAATTGCATGGATGGGCGGGCTTACTAATTTGTGTGTATTTGCCTCATTTGTGTTGCCGTTTGTTTCCTTACTTATTATGCAACGACGTCAAAATAAATCGATCTTGCTGACGGCTTTGGCAATTATTGCTATTTTATTCCTAACGTTGTATACCTGGTACACTATGGGTGATACGGTACTTTCGCGAGGCGTATCATTGGTGCCAGCTCTTATTTGGCTGGTATGCGGTTTTGGTATTTATAGAAGGAAAAGATAAACCCACTCAAAGGGTTTATCTCGCTCGTACATGAACACTGGGGAATAGTATGGTAGTATTGGGTATAGATCCCGGTTTATCCGTCACCGGATTTGGTGTTCTTAAAAAAGAAGGGCGTTCTGCTCAATTACTCGATTATGGTGCATTAAAATTGCCTGCGACACGCTCCTTGCCTGAGCGTGTCGCTTTGTTCTATGATTTTTTTCATGCGAAAATAGAGCAATGGCAGGTGACTGATATAGCGCTTGAGACGCCTTTTTTGGGTAAAAATGCACAAAATTTTTTGAAGCTGGGGTATCTACGGGGCGTGCTCTATGTTCTTGGTACTAAGCAGGGTGTGGTGTTTCATGAATTTTCTCCTCGAGAAGTCAAGGCGGCCGTGACGGGATTTGGTGGCGCGGAAAAGGAACAAGTGTGTCGTGTAATTTTGCGCCTATTTCCTGGGCTCGTTGCGCTCGAAAAGCTTGATGTGAGCGATGCTTTGGCGGTTACTTTATGCGGCTTATGGAAGGCAAAACAGCCTTACATGCTCGCCGCTGATTCTAAATAGTCTTGCAGCAGAGTAATTCTTTATGATAGCCTACACGTGATATGGTGAGAATCGTTATGAGTAAAGGAGATTCAGCTATGAAATATTCACGTATAGCTATAGAATCTGCACGATCAATGAAACATATTCATCAATCTATTTCAGAATATGACATTTTAGAATTACAAGAAATTTTCTTAACGTATGGTTTACACTCGCTTAAAGTTCCTACACTACCGTTTGGGCGAGATTTGATTATTCAACTTTTAGATTCGTTGCACTGTTATTCTAATGTTGCTTGCCTGTCATTATCATCACGGCCATTGCGGCCATCGATGGTAGATTTATATGCAGAGCTTGGCCTTGCGGGTGCACTGGCACATTCGCATACCATGCTCGAAACATTTTTAATTGAACATTTTTACTATGACTTTTTATGGATCGAAATGACGCAAGAACTTGATGAGGCGCCGTGGTACTGGTATTTCGAGCAAAAATTACTCGATTTTAATCTAATTAAAACATTGCCCATTATTATTGTTTACTAGTTTTCCTGGTCCTGGGCAGCACGGATTACACGTATTGAGTCTGATAATGTATATTATGTTAAAACAATGGCAGGGGAGTAGCCCGGTAGGCCCTTCGGGCCGCGATCGCCCCCTGGCCTTGCGGCACTGGGGACTGGGGCTTCGGGCCTACCGGCCGCGAGCTTCGGGGGATATGCCGGCTAGCGCCGGTGTGGCGTCTCAGGTTCTTATGTGACTACCTACGTAAAAGAATCATTAGAGAGAGGTACGGAGCACTGCGCTACAAGGATACCAGCCCAGTGTGTAAACCTGTACGCGAATTAATTAAACGTAAAGTTCTTGGTAACGACCTACTTAGGACTTTGCCTCCCCATCCTGATTTCCTATCATTACCCAAAATTACCTTGGGGATATTTTAAAAAACTAAAAAAGGGACTATGCGAATCGGGTTTACTCATTTCTTTTACGCTTTCCTAAATTTGTTATCGCTAATTCTTCAGCCGCTTGCAATAAAGCAACAATTGCGGTGTGGCCACAATTGCGAGCAAGATCTATAGCGCTTTCTCCATAATTATCACATAGAGTGGTATCTGCAATATGAGCGCGCTGAGTAAGCAGTAATTGGGCTATACCAATATGACCATTCCATGCAGCGCAATGCAATGGGGTACCGCCATCTTCATCTTGCGCGTTAACATCAGCGCCATTATCAAGTAGTAATTGAACGAGATCAGTACTACCAGTTCTCGCAGCCTCATGCAATGGTGTAGATTCGAATAAGCCTTGTTTATTATTAATTTGGGCGCCATTATCAAGCAAAAATTGTGTTATAAGAGGACAATTATGAGGACAATTATAACGATTTGTCATTAATAATAATATCTCATTTTTCTCTCTTTGGTCTGCGGTTAACATATATTGTTTTAAATCATCAAAAGAGTTCATAGATTTAATTGGTAAATAGTATTGGCAATTTTTTTTAAAAGTAGCAAATTCTTGCGTCAGTTTTTTTTGTTTTTCTTGTTCTTGATGAAACGCTAATCGCCAGTCAATTGACTGGCGCTCGGCCCCTGCTTGATACAGCCCATAGAGCGAAAAGCTTACGGTAAGTGGTAAGAAGAATGCTATTTTATTGATTTTCATTTGTTTTTCCTTCTTTTAGAACGGCGTATTACATCAGCGCCATTAGCAATGAGTAGGTGTACTATAGAATCATGATTTTTTAAGGTAACCAAATGGTATGGCGTGTCGCTGTTACAATCTGTTGCGTTTGCATCCGCGCCATTAGCAAGTAACAATTGCACTCCAGAAACATGACCTCTTAGGACAGCCGTATGCAATGGTGTATGGCCGTCACTATTGGTGACATTAACATCAGCGCCATGATTTATTAACAGTTGTACTACTGAATCATGACCATTGAAGACAGCAAAATGTAATGGTGTATTGCCGATACTATTTGTTGCATTGATATCAGTGCCATGATTTATTAACAGTTGTACTATCGAATCATGACCATTGAAGACAGCAAAGTGTAATGGTGTATTGCCGAAATTATCTCTTGCGTTAACATTAGCGCCCTTAGCAAGTAATAGTTGCGCTAAAGCAACATAATCACTGGAGGCAGTCCAATGCAATGGTGTATAGCCGTCACTATTTGTGACATTAACATCAGCGCCATGCGCTATGAGCAGTTGTGTTAGTAGTGGAGTATTATACCGCACCACTACTAGCAAAAGATCGTTTTTATTGGTTGTATCGGCAGTAGATATATATCTTTTGAAATCACCAATGCAGCTCATTGACTGGATAACTGGGCAAGGTATGATCGACGTTTGATCCGCTGTTTTTAAAGCGGTAAATTCTCGTTCCAAGCTTAATCCTTGCTGGAATGCTAATCGCCAGTCAATTGACTGGCGATCGGGCTCTGCTTGATACAGCCCATAGAGCGAAAAGCTTACGGTAAGTGGTAAAAAGAATATTTTATTGATTTTCATTTGTTTTTCCTCTTTTAATTTGTTTATTTCTATTAGTGTAAAAATAATGATACAATTTGTCAAATGGTATCATTATTTTTGTATAAAAATGGATATAAAAAACCATCGCACTGACGAAAGTCAATGCGATGGAAAAAAGGAGAGTAGTAATGAAGCCTAATTAAAAAGCAACGCCTATTATTGAGTTAACCAGTTGCATATGTGTCAAATAAGTTACTTTCACAAACTAACGATAATGAGCTATTTAAGCGTCCTTATTTCTAGTATTGTATTAACAATAGTATCATTTTTTTCTTATTTGTCAACATGGGTAAAATAAAATAATGCCCTATCCTGTATTATTATTTCAGAGAGCAATATCCTTATTGTAATTATTCCAAAGAGATGATTTGATGCGGGTATTCTTTTATGGCATCGTGCAATATGCTTTTGGATGATGGTATTGTGAGTATTAACTGCGCATTTGTATCTACTAGAAGGCGCAATAGGCATTTTGTCCTTGATTCGTCAAAGTCCGTTACAAAGTCATCGAGTAGTAAAATATATGAATTATTAATTTTGCTCCCTACGGCGATTTTCATAATAATAGTCAGCAATTTCTGCTGTCCACGAGAAGCAAAGTTTTTTGCCTGCTTACCAATAAAAGATATTGCAAAATCGTCCAAATGAGCCCCTATAAGGCTCTTTTTAGCCCGTATTTCGAGGGACTTAAGATCAAAATCAAACACAGACCGCTTAATGGTATAGATAAAAGTAACCGCCTTGCCCTCAAAATTACAGTAAATACGCAAAAAATCGTTTACAAGGCCTTCTAAATCGGCTAAAAATCGGGTACGCTCCTGTTGGATGGCTACTGTTAAGCTCATAAGCTGCTCTGTCCACAGGGTATAGGACTCATCAGATACAAAAGATTGCATAAAAAGCGCATTACGCTGCTCGAGAACTTTGCGGTATTTACGGAGCAGCAGCCTATAGTCGGCGGATATAAAACTTATAGCATCGTCTAAAAATGAGCGTCGGACTTCAGGAGCACCCTGTACTAACGCCATGTCAGCCTCCGCTACACTAATAGTGCGATAGGCCGCATATAAGTCACGGTACGTTTTTGCTATAGTATCATTTATCTTTATAATTCTTTTTTGGTTAGAATAACCAGCTTGGATATTCCATCCTTCGACAGGCTCAGGATGAGCGGGGGTTGATTCCCCGGATACTTTTACAAAAAACGAATCAGTATCATGGTAAATCAGCTCTTTAGGACTTGAGGTCTTAAACGAATGCAAGTGCCCTGCGTAATACAGGGCCTCAAGCAACGATGTTTTACCCGAGCCATTAGGTCCTTGAATAAGAACCAAGGGGCTCGAAAATGAAAGAGATAGCGAACTAAAGCAGCGGAATTGCTTTAGTTGAATATTAGTTATTTTCACAAATTTATGCAGCAGTTGTTGGTGAAACAGGCATTACCAAATAGGTCAGATGCATACCATTTTTTGCCGATTCAAAAATAATAGGTTTGGTATTATTTTTTAAATAAAAGGTGATAGCATCATCAGAGAATGCTTGCAGACCATTTAATAAATAAGGTGCATAAAAGCGAATATCGATAGCTTCTTCGTTAAAGCCGTTAATAGGGAGCCGCTCATCAAGGGTGCCAACTTCTTTATTTTGCATAGATACATGGATTGCATGGGGCTCAAAACCAAAGCGTGTCGCCAAAAACTGGCCCGACAGTAAACATGCAGAGCGTCGTAATGTCTTAGTAAGCCTTGCACGGTCAACCGTCGCGCAATGGAATAAATTTTTATCCAAAATGCCTTTGTAATGGGGAAATTGATCGACCAGTAATTTGGTAAAGAAATTAAATACTTCGCCCGAAAATACTAATTGATTGCCGCAGGTGCCAATAAAAATTGTTTTTTCTTGAGATGTTTCTAAAATCTTTTTAAGCTCAAAAATAGCTCTACGAGGTAGTAGCCAGGATTTAGATTCTTGTAATGTATATGCTGCAGATTTAATTTGCGCAAGGCAATGGCCATCAGTAGCCGTCATAGTAAGGCCTTCAGATGATATTTCTAAAAACAGACCATTCAGCGCGGGATTTGCGTTATTTTGGGGAACAAGAAATGCTACGCTATCGAGCATATCGCTCAGTGCTTTTGCATCGATATGCATAAGATTTTCTATGCGCTCAGGGAATGGGGGGAATTCTTCTGAGCTTTTGATATGCAGTGCTAGATGTACATCTCCGGAAGTGAGAGTAAGCTGATTATCGATAAGCTCGCACAAAATTTCGTTATCTAATTCTTTTACAATTTCAAAAATACGACGACCAGAGACCATAAAGGTTTCGGGCTCACCAAGCGTACTTTCGGTAAGTGTACAGCTTGCTTGTAAGCTAATTTCTAAATCAGTACTCTTTAATACCAACTCACGATGCCCCACTTGGAATACAATAGAAGATGTTGCATCTATTGTTGTTCTTTTGGTACAAATAGGCTGCATTGCAGCTAATAAATTGAACAGTGATTTTTGTTCAATACGATATTGTTTTTTCATATGTTTCTCATTCTATCCATATTAAGGGATATAGTCCCCTCACCTATATTAAATGAAGCATTAATTATTCTTAAGTATACAAAATATACACTTTTTTATGAATGCAATTCTTTACTTAAAAAATAACTTAATACGGTCCTTATAAGAACTAATCCTGCAAGGATACCGAGTTGGTAATAGTATGGCATATAAATAGTTCTTACAACATCACCGGCAACAAGATAATCCAGGCTCAATAAAATGCCGCCTGCGATGACTGTGCGAGTTTTAATAAAATCATGCGTTTTCCACAAAACAATTAATGATCGCACCGCGCTTATCAAAATGACGTTTATTCCTAAAACGCTAAAAAATAAGCTCAAGAGTTCCAGCGCTGGATCTATATACAATGCGACGAATTCCATACGAGTATCTCCTTGTTCTATTGGAATAATAAACGATTTAGTAATAGTATAGAATAATTAAAAAAGCAAGCAGCTCTCTGCTCGCTACGCGCGGGGATGCTTTTTATTATAGGTAGCTTGTAAATCTGATTTTTCTAAATGGGTATACAATTGTACGGTAGTGACTTGTTCGTGTCCTAATAATAATTGCAGCGAGCGCAAATCCCAGCCATACTTTAAAAGATGCGTTGCCAATGAATGGCGAAAGGTATGCGGCGATATCGCATGTTTTAATGCAGCTTCTTGGACTATTTTTTTAACAGCTGTGTATACTGTTTGTCGCGAAATAGGTTTAATTTTTTTATTATATAGTACCGAAAATAAATATCCGGTAGGTTGGCATTCATCAATATATTTTTTAAGCTCCTGCATAATAGCATGTGGTAATGGTATAAGGCGCGTCTTGTTCCCTTTACCCGTGACGCGCAGCGTACCGCTGTGCCAGTCGATGTCTGATAGCCCAATATTACAAAGCTCGCTGACACGCATCCCGCTATTATAGAGGAGTAGCAATATAATATACGTACGAGCGCTTTTGGGTACATTACTCACACGGCTTGTATCCAATAATTTATTGATTTCTGTTTCAGAGCAATACGTAGGTAATGTAAATTCAGTTTGGGGAAACAACAAAAACGTTGCTTTATCTTCGAGTCCCAACTTTTCGCAACAAAACAAAAAAAACAGCTTAAGCGCTGCGATTTTTCTGCAGAGTGTTTTTGCGCTAATGCCTGTAGTATGCAAAAATGCTAAAAAATCTTGGAGCGTTTCTTGAGTGCTGGTTTCTAAAGAAAGAGCGTGGTCATCTAAAAAGGTAGCGTATTGCGCACAATCAGAACTATACGCTTTATACGTATTCAGCGCTACTCTTTTTTCGGTAAGCAAATATACTTCAAATTTTCGTAATTGGCTACGCATATATACTCCTTTACTAAGGATAGTATATACGGTGAGCTTAATTAATATAAATAATATTTTTGTGGACTTAGTAACTCAGCAACCCGTTTTTAATACCATTATGGTAATAATATAAACCTACCCCACTGGCTATCGCAAGCCCACAGAAGAGTGCATGATTTTTAACAAAAGAATATGTTTTTTTGGCAGTCCGAAGTGTTGGTTGTAGTACATGATTATCTAGCGATTCAAGCGCCTTAAGGGCTGATGCAGTAACAAGTGCGCCACCAATAATCCCTGCTTCTATGCGCAAGAGATCTTCATTATCATAATAATGATATCCCTTTTTCAAATTAAGTGCACCAAACAAAAAGGCGTTTGCACCTCGTAACAATGCAACAGGCGACAAAATAGCTTTTGGATTGATAGCGTAATTAAGGAAGCTAATCCCTGCAAGCGGCGGCAGTATTATTTTTAAAAAATCCTTGCTTACATCTTTTTGGTAATGATCATTAATAATAATATGCTTTTTATCGCTGACCGCGATTAATGGCATCAGTGCAAACAAAAGAACTATTTTTTTAAACATGCCAACCCCTCATGTATACCTATATAGTATACTATAATGCATATTATTGGCGCAGTCAAAATTTATTTTTTATATTTATTCAGTGAGAAAACTGTTTCTTACTGAATAATATTTTTGATAGAAAATTCATCTTTATAAAATACATAGAGTCCAAGAAAAACAAGAAATGTTGCGCAGTAAAAGTGCCACGTTATAATGCTGCCAAAAATAAGCCAATCATAAAGGGCGGCGAAAAAAGGGCCTGTAAGGCCAGTAAATGTTAAAAAGGTTGTAGAAAATTTCTTAAGCAAATGAGTATACAAAACATAACAAGCAATAGTAATCAGGGCCAAGATAATAACCCACCCGGCTAATCCTGGTAACGATTCTTTTGATATATACCAATTTTCTATACACGCAGAATGGCCTATAGAAAATAATCCACCTATAAGCATGCTGATACTATTTGCATTTAATGTGTTAAAGTCTTTGTGTCGCACTCCGTGTTGCATGGTAAGCCAACCACACACTCCCGCAAAAGTGGCAAGTATCACAGCAAGCTCAGCAGTAGATAAAAAATACATGTGCGCGAGGTGTTGCTCTTCGGGCGCTGAGGACATTAAAATAGGAATAAATCCAATAAAACTGATAAGTAATCCTACAAGTTTTTTAATGGTAACTTTTTCTTTAAAGAATATATATGCAAGAAAAGCAGAAAAAAATGGTGCTAAATTATATATAAAACAGGTTTTTGCTGAGGACATAAATTGTAGCCCCCAAAATTCAAATGCATTTGCTAAGTAGACATTAAAGAGAGCAAGCAAAAAAATACTGTCGCTATATTTTTTAAAAAACTGAATCAAATTATTTTTTTTATAGAGCGCATATATCCCGAGGATAGACCCTGCAACAATCATGCGAAATCCTATAAGTAAGAATGGTGAGCAGAACGTCATGGCAATTTTACCCATAGGAAAAACCGCTGAAAACAGTGCGTTTACTAATAGAATAGTAAACATAAAACCACCTTCCTTTGTAACAGATTATGAATTTTTAAGTTTTAATGCTTAGTATACGGTGTTTATTATATTCTACAATATTTTTATACACAATTTTAAGAAAAATAGTAAATTCATGTTTATTTTGAAGGAAATCCAAAAATTATGCGCCACAAATATCACAAGAATAACGCCTTGACGTGATATTATTTTGTGCGTGGTATTGGTTTTATATTATCGATCGATTAAATGCATTACGGGGCAACTATGCCCCGTAATTAGGTAAATCCTTAAAAAAAATTAATTTAGGAAATAAAAAATGATTTTCCGATTCGCGAATATCTACTTGTCGTTAAAGTCTGGATTTTCAACAGGTACAACGCTTCCCTCGTCGAGCACTTTTACTCGTTCTATATGGGTAGCTTTCCCGGTATTTGCATCGATAGTTACTACTACACCACAAAGAATAAAGGGCCCTGTTGTTTCCACTTCAAATTTTACGGGCATTTGAGTAAGCATATTTTGTATAATAGGTTCCTTTTTCATACCAATCATGGAGTTAAGCGAACCACTCATGCCAAGATCAGTAATAAAGGCAGTCCCATTAGGCAAGATGCGTTCGTCAGCTGTTTGTACATGGGTATGCGTTCCCACTACGGCACTTGCTTGGCCGTCAACAAAATAGCCGAGTCCCATTTTTTCTGCGGTTGTTTCAGCGTGCATATCAATAATGATACAACTAGTTCTACTTTTTAAAAAACTTATTGCAGATTCAACAGCACGGAATGGGCAACTCACCAGCTCGCGCATAAAAACGCGACCTTGCACATTAATAACCCCCAATGTGTAATTGCCAACAGAAAATGTTGCAACGCCCACACCGGGACAACTTGAGGGGAAATTTGCCGGACGTAATAAATCGCGATTTTCGGTAAGATAATTATAAATATCTCTTTTCTGCCAAATGTGGTTACCCGTCGTAACTGCAGTAACGCCATGATGTTTAAAAAATTTCATAATTTTTGGCGTTATGCCACGACCATCAGATGCACTATTTTCGCCATTTACAATGAGTGCATCAAAATTATATTTTTCTTGTAAGTGCTTAATATGTTTCTGAAAAATGAATCTCCCAGGAACTCCGATAATATCACCTAAAATCAGAACGCGCATTATTGCCATGATTCGTATCCTATTTATCGAGCGTATTCAATGGAACGCTTTTCTCGAATAACATTCACTTTGATTTGTCCAGGAAACGCCATCTCTTCTTCAATTTTACGTGCAATATCACGTGCAAGTGCTAATGTTTGTTCGTCGTTCAATAATTCTTCTTCAACGATAATGCGTATTTCGCGCCCTGCTTGCACAGCATACGCTTTTTTAATACCTTCAAAGCTATAGGCAATTTCTTCTAATTGTTCTAAACGCTTAATATAGGCAGATAGTGTCTCGCGACGAGCACCAGGCCTTGAAGCCGAAATCATATCAGCAAGCATAACAATAGGAGCATATACCGAAGCAAAAGCTACTTCTTCGTGATGTGCAGCAATAGCATTAACCACTAACGGATCCTCTCCACACCGTTTTGCAACCTCTGCCCCAATTAACGCGTGTGGCCCCTCGTGTTCCGCTGAAAGCGCTTTACCAATATCGTGGAATAATCCACCTCGTAATGCAATTTCGGGGTTAGGCAATCCCAACTCTTCAGCAATTATACGAGCAAAAAGACCTACCTCTATACTATGGGCAAGAACGTTTTGAGAAAAGCTCGTTCTAAAGTAAAGCTTACCTAACAAAGAAATCATTTCAGGTTTAACACCCTGCAGATTAAATTGCATAATCGCTTCTTTGCCTCGTTCTTCGATCATTTCGTTAATTTCTTTTTCGCATTGCAACACTGTTTCTTCGATACGTGTTGGATTAATACGACCATCAGCAATAAGCTTTTCTAATGCACGGCGAGCAACTTCTCGACGAATCGGATTAAAACCGGATATAGTGATTATCTCAGGTGTATCTCCAATCACAAATTCCATGCCCGTTGCCATTTCCAAAGATTTAATATTGCGACCCTCTTTACCAATAATACGGCCTTTCATTTCATCGTTCGGTAAATGAACAATTCCTGATGAGTGAGGTGCAACTTGTTCTGTTGCATGTCGTTGCATCGCTCCGATAACAATATTAATAGCTTTTTCTTTAGCGGTATTACGCGCTTCTTCTTCAATTTTCTGAATCCATTTTTCTTGCGTATGTCGCACTTCAGATTCTAAATTTTTAAATAATACTTGACGAGCTTCTTCTTGAGTCATTGAGGTAATACTCTCTAATTGAGAAACTAACTCTTCATGCAGCGACTTTAGGCGAGCTTCATGTAAATGCAATTGGTCACTGGTTTTTAAAAGAATTTTTTCTTTATTCTGGAGCTCTTTACGTAATTCTTCGTAGCGTAATTCTTTATTTTCGATACTTTCATACCGCGCATTTAACTTGGCCTGGAAACGCTCTAACTCTGCATATTCGCGTTTAGCTTCAATGTCAAATTCAGACCGGCGCTTATACAACTCATCTTTTAGCTTGATCATCGCCTCGCGGCGTTCAGTATCTATATCTTTTTTAGCTTGTGCTATTGCTCGTTCAGCCTCAACTATAGCATTATTTGCTTGAGCAAATTTATTTTTGGTAAATAAAAGCAGAACAACTCCCACCATGGAGAGCAGTATGCCAATTAGTACAATAATCAATTCCATTCCTAATAAACTCCCTTATATATTTTATATCTATGCTTGGTTATTCTTCACATATAAAGGATAAAAAAGAGCCGAAGTCAGCAAGAGGCATCGAATCGAAAAAGAAGCTTCTGCTACCACCATTGAGTGGTAGCAGGTTTTATTACTTAAGAAAGTGTTTCAAACTCATAATCAATAAGATCCGCGAGTTTGGATTGTTCTTGAGTATAAAGATCTATTTGTTGCTTAAGGTGTATCGTTGCACTGGCATACTTTAAAGCGGTCAGAACAGCGATTTTTTTAACATCGGTTCCGTGTGACTTTTCAGCGATTTCACGCATAAGACTGTCAACTAAGAACCCTGCTTGCGCAATATGTTCGTCTGTTTCATCGCTTACAAGATGATACCCTTCTCCAAAAATAGTAACCTTATGTTTATTAAGGGAATTTGTCATTGTTCATTCTCTTGGTTAACGATAAGATCGATATCTTTAATGAGTTGCCCAACCAACTCACGCGTTAATTCGTTTTGTTCAGCAAGATTTTCTTTGCTTTGATGCCCTTCCAGTAAGGAATATTCAAGTTGTTCTACCTGGACTTTTAGTTGCTGATTATCTTCTGCAAGCACTTGAACCTGATCCTTTAAAGCTTTAATTGTATCAAGGTCTTGTTTTTTGCTTGCGATTAACGCGGCTAATTTTCGTTCAAGAACCGTCAATGCTTCCATTAAATTCTCCTTCTCACCCATATCGACATTAAACTTTTGTCGTCGTTGATTCTAATAATAGCATCAAACGATTGTCAAGAAGTTTATCGTTGAGCTATGTGGAGAACCTTGGAAAATGCCTTTGGATCGTAAATAGCAATTTGACTTAACATTTTTCTGTTAAGCAAAACATGATTCTTTTTAAGTCCGTGAATCAATGTATTATATTTCATTCCATGTGATTCAGCAGCAGCCTTAATACGCATAATGAACAATGAACGCATATCACGTTTTTTGAGTTTACGGCCTTTAAATGCGAATGCTAGTGCGCGTAATAAAGTTTCTTTTGCACGTCGTATAATATTTTTGCGCTGACCCCAAAAGCCTTTTGCGTTTTTTAATATTCTTTTATGACGTTTTTTTGTAACGGTACCACGTTTAACTCGTGTCATGATTTAATCATCCTATTATTTTTATATAACTATTAATATGGTAATAAACGTGCAACGTGATTTAAATCAGCTGCGCAAATGTACATACTTTTACGCAAACCACGTTTACGTTTTGAGCTCTTTTTGGTTAGTAAGTGACGGCGAAATGGCCTAGTCGCTTTAAATAAACCACTTTTCAGTTTTTTAAATCTTTTTTTTGCCCCAGAATGGGTTTTCATTTTTGGCATACGATTAACCTTAGTTTTTGTTATTTTTTCAAATAATATACGCGTGACCACAATTGTGGTGTTTTTGTATCTTTTTCTTGGACCAAGTTTTTTCCAAAACCTGCATCATCAATACTTTTTTGTATCTTATCAAACAATTCAGTACCACGATCCTCTTTCATAGCTATTTCCCGCCCTCTAAAAGTGAGCGTTATTTTGACTCGTTTCCCTTCTTCGAGAAATTGAAGACACTGGTTCATTTTTGTTTGATAATCATGCTCAGCAATTTTAGGTCTGAGTTTTAATTCTTTAATTTGAATAACTTTTTGATGCTTTTTAGCTTCGCCAAGCTGCTTTTTTTTCGCATATAATGCCTTACCAAAATCTAATATCTTAGCTACCGGAAAACCATCATTACCTTGTTCTGCGATAATAACGAGATCAAGCCCTGTAAGACGCGCTTCGCGCAATGCCTCATCACGAGTTAATACGCCAAGATTTCTTCCATCATTGGTGATAAGTTGCATTTTATCAAAACGTATTTTTTCATTAATTAAAGGAGCATTAACGTCATTTTTTTTCATGCTCATTGCTTATTCATCCTGTACTGTTAAAGGTGAAGGCGTTTTCCCAGCAGTTAATACAGAATACACCTGTGCGGTAATTTCCGCGGCAAGCTTTGTATCTGTTTTAAGCGCTTGGCACACCTGGTCGCGCCCTTGCGCAATTTTCTTGGTATTAAAAGAGAACCATGAGCCGGATTGCGTTATTACTTTATACTGCAAGCTGGCATCCAATAGATCTAATTCTTTGCTAACGCCTTCCCCAAAAAGCAGATCTATTTCAACTACTTTAAAGGGTGGTGCCATTTTATTTTTTGCTACTTTAATTTTAACTTTATTACCGTATTGAACACCGTCTTTATCTTTTAATGATTCGATACGACGAACATCAAGGCGCAACGATGCATAAAACTTGAGGGCGTTACCACCGGTAGTTACTTCTTTATTGGCAAATGCCATAGCATTAATGGTATGTCTAATCTGATTAATAAAAACAAGCGTTGTTTTTGATTTGTGGACCACCGGAGTGAGCTTCCTCAATGCCTGGGACATAAGTCGCGCCTGGAGCCCCACATGGGCATCTCCCATATCGCCATCAAGCTCTGCCTTCGGTACAAGAGCCGCTACAGAATCGATTACAATAATATCGACCGCATTTGACCTAATAAGCATTTCTGCAATATCAAGCGCTTGTTCACCATAATCGGGTTGCGAGATAATGAGATCATCGATTTTTATCTGTAATTTGGATGCATATACAGGATCGAGTGCATGTTCTGCGTCGATAAATGCACAAATACCACCGCTTTTTTGCGCTTGAGCGATAGCTTGCAGAGCAAGAGTGGTTTTACCGGATGCCTCAGGCCCAAATATTTCAACGATACGGCCACGAGGGAATCCACCAATACCGAGTGCTTGGTCTATAAGGATAGATCCTGTTGATATGACATCTTGAGCCATAGTAGCTGATTGCCCAAGAAGCATAACAGATCCTTTTCCATATTGCTTATCTATCTGAGCGAAAGTAGCCTCTAATGCCTTACGCTTCGAGGCAATTTCGTTATCTTTTGTAAAATCGTTCACGCGGGTGCTTTCTTGCTTAAATAAGTGACTCTCTACACTGTTTTGTTTATAACAATTGTAGCATTTTTCTGTAAAGAAGCAACAAATGATTGGCTAATACGCTGCGCTTTTTGGGTTAAAAGGCCCTTTAAAAGATCTTCTTTTTTAGCGAGGAAACTCTCTTCATTTACTGGTTCAACCGCTTCGAGGCGTATCGCATACGCATAATCTGCGGTAAAAGCATCCATAAAGTCACCTATATGAGTCATGCGTAGCATACGTGCCACCGGCAAACCTCTTTTCTTTAAGGCATCGCTGGAATCAGCTTTTTGAGGATTAATCCATGGGGTAACTTCTTCTTTTGTTGATTTTTCGTTGCTCGCTTTAAGGTCCTGAAGCTGTTTTTCTAATAATTCTTGGGCTTTAGCGTCATAATAATCACGTAATACGGTATTTTTGATATTCGCTATATCGGGTAAGTAAGATTTATCTATAGTTTCAACTTGTATTATTGCCCCACTTTTATCATCGAGTACAAAACTTTTTTTCCCCACAGGGGTCACAAATGCCTTACGCGCAATGGCTGATTGATCTTGCTCAAGCGTTCTACGCGCTGTTTGTGCTTTTTTATTGGCTGTAAATGTAGCAAGGAGAGTATCATCATGAGCAGCACCCGCTATAATTCTTTGCGCATCAAGATTAAAGAGGCGTTTGAATTTTTCTTGTTGTAAACTTTCCGTGATTGCGGGAGTTGCAGCAACCAGATCTTTACCTTTATACGTTTCTTTATTTTTTGCGTAGTACTGCTTTATTTCTTTTTCTGATACCGTGATGCCATAATTTTTTGGTTCAAAACTCCAAATAGTTACGTGGCGTTTTTCGGGAACCCAGTAGCGGCGTGCTTGTGTATTTTGCGCAATAAAGAACTGTTTTAATTGCTCATCAGATGGAACAGTCTTTTTAACGGTTATTAGTGCTTCAGCACGAGAAAAGGGAATAATAACAAATTTTTTGCTGCTATATTCTTGTATATATGCTTCTTTAAGCGCAGGCTCCGGGATATACACCGCCCCTTGCACAAATTTAAAGACCATATCTTTATATAATGCTTCTTTTACCATTTTTTCGAAGGTCGCCATGCTAATACCGTGTCTTTGTAAATAGCGTGCAAGAACGTGGAAATCTAACGCACCGGTTTCGCTAAACAATGCGGGTGGTACTACTGAGCCTAGTGATTGTAATAAAAATGACGGATCCTGCATTTTTTTAGCAAGATAATCCTGGGATAGGCGTAAGTGTAACGCTTCAGCACTTGATTGAATAAGTGCTTCTTGAATAAGTTCATTCAACGCAAGTTCTTGCGGGGTGCCATGGATACCGAGTGAGCGCAACAACTCTTCAGCTTGCGCACCAAATTGTTTAAAAAACTGAAGACGACGTTCTTCTTCAGCTACCTTTTGCTTATAGGTTGTTATATCAATAGGATGGCCATTTACCATTGCTATTGATTGCAAGGTTGGTTGTGAAAATCGTTTAAATATGCTTAAGACTGACGGTAGGCCAAAAAGTGCTAGGAGTAAGATCCAAACAACTACTCTCAGTGCCTTCTTGTTGAGACCTTTACGTATGGTGGATATCATGAATTTGACCTTTCATTCGATTCGGAACTTAATTCTATAATTGCAACGTTAGTAAGATGATCGCTTGTTGTTAATTTGTCAACAAGCGCGGTTAAAGCATCTTTTGGCAACGGAGGAGTAACCACTTGGTACCACACTTGTATTTTTCCTCGTGATGATTTGCTTTGTCGTTCAACGATATTTACCGTAATGCCGCGCGAAGCCAGGCGATTGACATACGCATGAGCGCTATTTTTTGAACCGAATCCAATTAATTTTGCATAATAACGAGTTTGAGATTCTGCTTTGGTTGATTGCGCTGTATCTGATGCATCAGATACCACTTTATCCTCAGTTTCTTGTTCATCAGCTTCTTTTTCACCAGAATCATAGAGCGCACACATTGATGCGTACATTTTGTCGGCAAGGGCATCTTGGTCCGACTGTTCTATAAAGTTTTCGGTGCTACTTTTTTTACCCCAATAATATCCAGCGATAAAGGTAAAAAGAAGCCCCATAATAATAATTGCTATGCAATAACTTACTTGGGCATGTGTTACTGTTATTGTTCGTGTGGTAAGATCGTCATGTATTTTTTTTGTCATTTTCATTACTCATAAAAATCGATAATAGTTGATCTATATATAAATGAACAGGTGATAAAGTCAAGTCGAGTTCGATCAATTCGATGTTTTTGTAGCCTATTATTTTTTCTTTAAAAGAACGCCACGCAGTTTCTTGTCGTTTGGCGTAATTGCGTGTTTTTTGTTGAATATCTGTGATGAGCGAAGAAAGTTCGCCACCATTGGTAAGATATGTGTCAATTTCGGGATACCCAATGATTTTTTTGATTTTTAAAAATTCACGCCACGCCTTGGGTAATTGACGCACTTCTTCTACCCACCCGTTTTTGATCATATGAATAGTTCTCTGGTTAATACGTGAATACAGAATAGATCGTTTTTGTCGACAATAAATTATGCGACATGGCAAATACACGGGGTCATACAGAGGCTGATAGGTCGATGGGAGTATGCCTGTTTGATGCCACAGCGTTAATGCGCGGTTAATGCGATACTGATCATTGCGATCAATCATGGTAGCGCGTTTGGGGTCTATGGCATACAGGTCGTCCCATGTACCCGTTACCGTTTCAGTATTCTTTAGAGGTGTGTCGCGCGGAGGAAAAAAAAGACTGCGTATATAAAATAGAGACCCACCCACAATTACCGGTATGTTGCCCCGACTATGTATTTGCGCAATAAGGGTTGTTACTACATTTCTATACTCAGTAACAGTAAAATTCTCGGGATTTGATAGGTAGTCAAATAAATGATGTGGAATCGGCTCAATCTGCCATGCTGGCTTGGCCGTGCCAATAGTTAAGGGGGTATATAATTGCCCCATATCACCATTAATTATTTCGATAGGCATGCGAGTACCTAGTTGCAGTGCAAAATCGGTTTTACCGGATGCGGTGGGGCCAGTTATTATAATAAGCTCTTTCATAGAATATAGTGTAGCAAGTGGATTGCATCATGCAAGTGCGCATAGAAAATCTTGCGAATCATAGCAGATCAAAGCGATTCAGAGCTTGTTGACTTTCAATTTTTTCGCTACTATTTTTAAATGGTTATTTATTTTTCTTATTAAGGAGTTATATGAAACGTTCGTTATTTTCGCCACTCAATATTATTATTGTTGCTGTAGTTGCAGTAGTGGCTTGGTATTATATGAAGCATCTGCATAAAAATGAAGAAGCTGCTCAGCCCGTTTCTACAGAACAAGTTGCAGTTGAATTAGAAGAAATGTCACCAGTTACCGACGCCGAACATGCTGAAGCATTAGCGATAGAAGCTGAAGAAACGAAATAATTTTTTTTTATTAATAGGGGCAATAAGTAAAATTTACTTATTGCCCCTATTTTTTTATGACGCAGGCTTTTCATACAGTAATGCTCGTAGTTGAGCGGTCGTTTTTTCGTGTTCCGATTTTTGTACAAGAGAAATTTCTTCAACTAAAAGATTTTCTGTTTGATGTAAGAGGTTTTTTTCGCCAAATGATAATTCTTTTTGAGTTTCTATAAATCGTAAATCGCGATAAATTTCTGAGAGTTCTTTGAGACTGCCCGTGCGTAATTTAAGCTGGTACTCTTTATTTCGTTTGTTCCAATTGCTCGTGGTAAACTCATATTGAGGTACACGTTGCGAAGGGCGGGATAAAATTTGAAAAATATCTTTAATGCTTTCTTGTGAACTTAATGGTCGAATGCCAACCATTTCTGCATTGTTAGTTGGGACAAGAACCGTAACATCTTTATGCAAAAATGTTAATTCATAAAAGGCGATAGTTGATCCTGAAACATTTTTCTCTACAATGCGCTGTATCTGTGCTACGCCATGCCCCGGATATACTACTTTATCGTAAACTGAAAACATAGGATGTCCTTTTTAAGGATGAATCCTTAAAAAAGCCTTTTACTCATAGAGGCCAGTATACCACAAAAAAAGCATCCGTGAATCGCATTATAAAAATCTTTGCGAAGAACGCTGTATGTACCAGTGTAGTAGTTTTGTTCCAACAGCGGCGAGTGCCGCAACGGGAACCCACCAGTATTCTTGGATAATGCTGCCTTGAGAAGTGGCTGCTGTATATGCGTGCAATATAATGCCCAGCCGTTGATAAAATAGGTCCAGCAAATTAAGAAGCTCTTCTATTGGCAACTCAGATACTTGTGTATAGATAGTCATAAAATCTTGGAAATTAGTACGTGTTGTCAGTGCAATAATATTCATATAAATAACATAAATAAGTGCCGCAAAATCCTGCACAAACAGGCAATCTTCTGTACAGGTATCTACTGAATGGGCTGAAAATGCTTTCCACGCATCAAAGAGCGCATCTATGTTCTGCTCATCATGTATTTTTTGGATGCACCAGCGCGTGAGCTCATGCTTACAGATAGATGGTACTACATCTACCTTAATTATCGGTTTTTTAAGTGTAGTATTAATTTTTTGCAAAAACACTACGTGATGCACAAGCCGTTGCACCAGAGAGGTAGTCGAATATGTTGGTGTTTGGTTATTGATGGGCTCTGCGTGTACTGCGCTGAATGTTATGCAACACATAATCGAGACGATTAGACTATTTAGATAATACTTTTCCATGATATCCCCTTATCCTATGGATTTTAGTTAACCATGAATTGTGCAAAAAAAGCAATATCTGTACACTGTACCTATTATGAATAAAACACTACAAATACTTTTTTATAAAAATGCGGGATGGAATACTCTCGACGCCTTAGGTACCCAAAGCCTCGTCGTTGTGCATCATATTTTACTACAAATATATGGTGGCGCAGAATTACATGGAATTATCGGAACCGTTTTCTCGTTACTCTATATGTCGGTACTTATCGCTAATATGGGGTTTGATTTTTCGTGCGCACCATTTCTGTTCTACTACACTGCGGATAAAGCAAAATGGCGGGAGTATATCCGCACCAAATTAGCACAGCAATTACGGTGGATTTGTTTGTGCGCCCTTATAGGTTGCATTGTTTTAATGAATTTCACATTATCGGAAGCGATTTCGTCGAAAATCATACTCGTACTTGCAGCGCTCTTTATTAATGAATCTATCAAAAAGACGCTCAAGATGTTATTACAATTACTATTTTATACGCCATATACGGCTCTTATAGAGTTTGGAGGCATGGTACTCTATATGCTTGGTGTGTGGGGTTGGTATTATACTGGTCACGGGATAACACTATTAAGTTCATTTGGCATTTTATATAGCATCTCTCTTATGCAAATTGTCTGTCTTGTATATGTGCTCCATCACTGGTATAAGCATATGCCCAAACACTCTCATATGGAGCGCCCTACGCAATTAAATGCGCGTATTACACGTACGCGGGTATGGGTGAGCGCGCAGCGCATTATTGAGCAGCTCTTTTCGAATAACTTCTTAGTGCCTTTTTTTGCAGTGTCATGTGGGCTTGTCTATGCCAGTTATTTTAAAATTATAAGCAGCGTTGCTCGCTGGGTATCCCTCTTTGGTGATAAAACCTTTGGCACCACGAGCCTTATGCTCTTAGCAAAAGATCCTTCAGCATCGCACCAAGTGCTGCCCTTTATAAATCGGCTACTCTTTATGACTCTTGCATGCTTATTGCCTTTATTGCTTGCCGTAAGCATGGGCATTGGGTACTATTGTTCTGTGCAATCATATATATTATTACTATTGTGTGCGTTATTAATCCTATTACGTTGCGTAGATATGGGATGCGTCGCCTATGAACGGTGGTTGCTTATGAGCGGGCGCGCTTGGTATAGTTTGTTTTTTTCGGGCATTACATTTGCTTGTGCAGCGGTGTACATGACCTATGCTTTTGCAACTCCACTCTCGTTAATAAGCATTCTTATCATCTTCCGGCTAGCGCAATTGTTTGCCTATTTTGTTCTTTTTAACAAAATAAAAACCGCGTTATAATACGTCGCCATGAATAAAAAGATACTATACGGAGCGCAGGAGCGGCGGTTTCCCTTTTTAAGGTTTTCGCGCTATACGCCTAAGGTTTAAAATACAGCTATACGCGAGTGACGTTGGTAAGGCTGGTTATCTTAGTAAGCGACGTGAGTAGGTCGTGCATGGTGGGGAGAGTGGTAAATGAGGTGATAGACTACAGGGGCTGCAGAGATCTGAGCGGCAATAAAGACAAGAGAAACTAAGGCGTAAGATGATAGAGTGAACATAGAGGGGTAAGGGGATGCTCCTCAGGGAGAGCAGCAACGTTGCTTTACGGAGGACCACCGGCCGGAGCGGTTCACCCTCCTTTGCTTCCCCAGCATAACGCCCCCGCTGGTTTCCCGCAACGCCTCCCCCAAAGGCCGCCACCCTGCCTTTCCCCGAGGTTACCCAGCGAAAGCCCGTGCCGCAGGCATCCCCTGCGTAGGACGAGGTCCGGAGTAATATTTCGAATAGAAATTTATAAACCGCTACCCGAAAGCCGCCGGTGCCTCAAAATACGGGGCTTAGACTGAATTATCAGACAAATATATACAGATTGATATATTTGCCACATGCCTTGCCCCATCATATCCATCAATCACAACACCTCTACTATTCCGAGCTATCTTAAAGGCATTATCGGAAACCATCTTTTAGACATACTATCAAAAAATATGAGTGGCTAAGACTAAGATTTTTTGAGTCTTCTATTGACAAGTCTAATTCTCTGTATTATACATTATACAGTAGATAAAGAGTATAACGATAAAAATAAATTTCAAAAAACAGGGAGCCACCATGGCAAAAATTATTGGCATAGATCTTGGTACTACTAACTCGGTAGTCGCTATTATGGAGGGCGGAGCTCCTAAAATTATTCCTAATGAAGAAGGTCAAAACACTACCCCTTCAGTAGTAGCATTTACTAAAGACGGGCAGCGCCTAGTAGGCGTACTTGCAAAACGCCAAGCAGTGACAAACCCCGAAAATACCATATTTTCAATTAAACGCTTTATTGGGCATACCTACGAAGAGATGAGTAAAGAAATTGCTCAAATGCCGTATAAAATAGTAAAACGCTCTAATGGGGATATCGCGGTTGAAGCGTTTGGTAAGGAGTATACCCCCCAAGAAATTTCTGCTGCCATTTTAACAAAACTTAAAAAATCTGCCGAAAATTATTTAGGACATGCAGTTACCGAAGCAGTTATTACTGTACCAGCGTATTTTAACGATGCGCAACGCCAAGCAACTAAAGATGCAGGCCGCATTGCAGGGCTTGATGTAAAACGCATTATTAACGAGCCAACTGCTGCAGCGCTCGCATATGGTATGGATAAAAAGAAAAATGGCACCATTGCAGTCTTCGATTTTGGTGGTGGAACCTTTGATATTTCTATTTTAGAAATCCATGACGGCGTTATCGAAGTAAAATCCACTAATGGTGATACTCATTTAGGTGGTGATGATTTTGATCAACATTTAGTACATTACATGGTCGAAGAATTCAAAAAAGAACATGGAATTAACATTCGCAACGATCGTATGGCATTACAGCGCTTAAAAGAAGCTGCTGAAAAAGCAAAAATTGAGCTTTCAACATTACACGAAACAGAAATTAACTTACCATACTTAACTGCTGACCAATCTGGTCCAAAGCATATGACCTTAAAAATTACCCGCGCAAAATTTGAATCGCTTTGCGCTGATATTTTTACCCGTCTAATGAAGCCTTGCAAACAAGCATTAGATGATGCAGGTATGAAAATGAGCGAAATTGACGAAGTTATTTTAGTAGGTGGCTCAACCCGTGTGCCAAAAGTACAGCAATTAGTAAAAGAATTCTTTGGTAAAGAGCCAAATAAATCAGTAAACCCTGACGAAGTGGTTGCTGCTGGTGCGGCCATTCAAGGTGCGGTATTAGCAGGTGAAGTACGTGATGTATTATTACTTGATGTTACTCCCCTATCGCTCGGCATCGAAACTATGGGTGGCATTGCAACTCGTTTAATCGAGCGTAATACTACTATCCCTAGCCGTAAGTCACAAATATTTAGTACCGCAGAAGATAACCAGTCTGCTGTAGATATTAAGATTGTACAAGGTGAACGTGAATTTGCCCGCGATAATAAATTGCTCGGCGAATTTAGACTTGATGGTATTAAGCCTGCGCCACGTGGACGTCCGCAAATCGAAGTAACATTTGATATCGACGCAAACGGCATTGTAAATGTGTCTGCAAAAGATAAAGATACCGGCAAAGAACAAAAAATTACCATCACCTCAAGCAGCGGTTTATCAAAAGATGAAATCGATAAAATGGTACACGATGCTCAAGTGCATGCTGAAGAAGATCGCAAAGCAAAAGAAGCAGTCGAAAAGCGTAACCGTTTTGACAGCATAATCATGGATATCGAAAAAACAGCTACCGAAAATAAAGAAAAGCTGGGCGAAGAAGAATTCGGCAAAGTACAAGCTGCGCTCGAAAAAGCAAAAACGGCGCTCAAAGAATACGAAGCAAATGCTGAAGAGCTACAAAAAGCCATGGATGAATTCTTAAAAGATACACAAAAAGTAACTGAAATTCTTGCACAACAATATCAACAAGAAGCACAGACGGGCGCATCCGAAAATACTGATGCAAAAAAAGATGAACCAATTGACGTAGAACCAAACGAGTAATAAGTACTCATAGCAAGTGGGCCCCTAAAAAGGCCCACTTTTTTTATTGTCCACTTCAAAAAATCAATAAAACAAGTATTATCAAACAAGATAGATCATAAATATATAAGAAAGAATATTATGAGCATAGCAGCCGGCTTAGTAGGCCTTCCAAATGTAGGAAAATCTACGTTATTTAACGCACTGACCAACTCACAAGTACCTGCAGAAAACTATCCATTCTGTACCATAGATCCCCATGCAGCAATCACCTTTGTTCCTGATGCACGTATTCCCGCATTACAAAAAATTTACGGGTCTCAAAAATTATTACCTGCCTCAGTACAGTTTGTAGATATTGCCGGGCTTGTAAAAGGTGCAGCATCTGGGGAAGGACTGGGAAACCAGTTTTTAAGCCATATTAAAGAAGTAGATTTAATCATTCACGTATTGCGTTGCTTTGATGATCCATTGATCACCTACTCTCGCGATGAGATCGACCCACTCTTAGATTACGAAATTATTACTACGGAATTGATGCTCAAAGATATCGAATCGCTTGAAAAGCGCAAGGCAAAAATTACGCAGCTCATTAAAAGTAATAAGGGCGGCCCTGCTGCACTCAAAGAGCTGGAACAAGAATCCGCGCTTATCCCTCAATTAGAAATAGCGCTTAATGGCAATGATATAAAAACAGTCCAAAAATTGGTAAAACAAACGCCAAAAAATTCGCCTCTCCGCGAGTTACTTTCAGGCAAAAATTTTATGATTGTTGCAAACGTCAGTGAATCAGAGATTGCTGATCACGCGTATAAAAATAATAAAAATTACCAAAAACTGGTAATTACCTTTGGCCAGGACGCGGTAATACCCGTAAGCGCCCGTTTAGAATATGAACTCTCCCAGTTATCAGAATCAGATGCCGCTGATATGGCTGCAATGATGGGATTGGAACAACGCGGCCTTGCTACTATCATCGAGCGTACCTATAAAAACCTGGGTCTTATTACGTTCTTTACCTGCGGACCAAAAGAAATCCATGCCTGGCCAATCCCACAAGGATTATCTATTCGTAAAGCTGCCGGAGAAATTCACTCAGACCTAGAAAAAGGATTTATCTGTGCTGACGTTTTTAATTATCAGGATCTTGTTACCTACGGCAGCGAGGCTAAGCTCAAAGACGCGGGTAAACTACGCGTTGAAGGACAAGATTATGTCGTACGTGATGGCGATATTGTACATATTAAATTTAATGTATAAAAAAAGGATATACCATGAATAAACTCTTTCTCTCCATAGTTTTGAGCACCTGTGTGGCAACAATCTCTGCAAGCGCTAGACCAACATTTCGCCAGCGTTGCTATGGAGCATTAGTTACCGCGCTCAAAGCAGATAATGCTATCGATGCCGAAGCGATATTAAAACGAGAACCAAAAACAACCTGGGGTAAGCACGCACTCTATCATATACGATCAGCAAAAATGCTTAAGCTTGTTTTACAATATGATCCTAACATTCTTATATATCCAGAATCGCTACAAGATATAGAGAAATTTTCCCTTGCTCTGTGGGTACAAATCGCTCAAGAGGCAAGTACTCGTGACGCGTTTACAACCTTAGCTGATTATTGCAAACAATCGGGTAAGCATACTAAAAACATTCGAGCAACAATGCAGCGAATTTTAGGAACTCTCTTACATCAACGCGCACCGCAAGAAGTTGTAGCAGTAATTATACAAGTATTATCCCCCTACGACCCAACACCCGTATTTGTTGAGTATTTACAAGCCAAAGCACAACAATAAATCATACGTAATTAAAATTATAACGCCACTCAAGAATGAGTGGCGTTATTGTTATGATCGATACTTTTCTGTAGTAGCGGATGCAATTATTTTTGGCAATATCCTTGCCCAACAATATATTGCTTCCCTTTGTCACCCTGCACGAATTGCACATAGCTTTTTTTAAAGGCACAGGCATCAGGCGTCTTACCCGCAGCATAACTCATAAAGCCTTCACCGTGTTCAACAGCAAAATCAACAATCTCTTTAATATGGGGATACTTTGTATACGGCAAAAAACGACCAGCATCTTTTGCCCGACGAGTCACTCCTTTTTTATCCACTTCTAAAACAAATATATACAAGGATGCGTGTTGATTATAGGTTATTGCATCCCGGATAGCTGCTGCATCCTTGCCATGCCCAAACCGTTGCGCAATAAAGGCTACATTCTTTTTTAATTCTGCATCAGAACCTTGCGCGCTCGCAATCCCTACGAGGCTTAAAAAAACCAACAATATCTTTTTCATAACTACCCCTCTTATTGATATATATTTTAGCTTACACAATCACTAGTCTTATACGCAATAAAGGGCTTATAACAGAAGTGGGCACCGAAGTGCCCACTGTATAATCTCATTAGTTAGCTACTGTTTGTAGCCATTCAATAAACGCATCTCGTTTTACTGCGTCATCAAACCACCATTGGTTTTTACCACGCACCAATTTAAACAACCGCGTAAAATGCCCATTCGCATGCTCTTGCAACCCTACATGATAGTTCACAAAAGCACCTTTGGTTTCTTGTTCAAGAATCGTTGGATAATTAAAGTGTGTAGCCATCAAGCAAATACTTTGCGTATTTGGGGCAATTTCTGTGCCCAATTTATGTACGCGTTTGGCGCCTTCACTTTCCATGGTACCTTTAAATACTTCATCCATAATGCTCAACGCAAATTCACCGGGTTGCAAGTTATTCACAATATCTCTAATTTGGTCTACGCGTTTACGCTCAGCCATAAAAGTGGACATATTGCGTGCATAATCCTCTTTGATATTGAGATAGGTGCTCAATTTAGCAAATGGCGTTAGCCTACATGATGTCGCTGGCGCAATACCCACTGTTTGACCAAGCAGCGCTATGTACATCGCTTCGCGCATAAAGCTCGATTTACCTGAACCATGCGGACCTGTGAGCAACATATTACGTATGCCATTGTTACCAAACGTCATGGTTTCTGCGACCACTACTTCGGGGTTAATTAATGGATTCCAGCCGCCAACAAAATCCAATACCGGTGTTTTATTGTCAACAAAATCAACTAAACAATAATGCACATTTTTATTTGCATGCTCTTTAATTAAACGCGCCATCGCGAATAATGCATCAATTTCGCCCAATGCTTCAAGCGAAGGAATAAATTCGTCTCTTACCGCAAGCATATGTTTATAGGCAGCAACAACACGCCCTTGTAATGAAAAGAACGACGATTTACCTTTAAATGTATTCTTTTGTAATAACTCAAATAATGTACGCGTGGTATCTGATATAGTTTTTTCTTGCGCAAAGTCCCTTAATTGCTGACCGTGCTCTAAATTAAACCGCTCAGTAATGCTCGATAATTGCTTTAATGCACGCACAGTCGTTGCTGTATGGATCATAATATCTTGCGCCGTCATCGACATACGTTCTTGTGCAGGCACAATCTTACCGAGCGCCCAAGCCATATACGCTGCAAGCACACCGCAACTTGCCGCTGCCTGGTATTGCTTATGTGCTGCGCAATAGACACCTGCCCCAACAATCGCTGTTTCTATCAAAGCATTTTGTGCATGATTAACAATACGCCATGCATCCATCAGTTTTGGTGCGTTGTTTATAAAATGTAAAAATTTAACTTGCCCAAAGAGTACTTTTTTAATCTGCTCGTTATCTAACGGATTTTTTGGACTATAGACTGCTAATAGATGATTTTCAGCACCATGCACATCCATAAGCAGTTTTTCACACTGATCATACATCGCATTATCTTCAACCACTGCACGGATAAATGCTTGTCGTTTTTGTAATATTGCCACATCAACCATCGGTTCTGCAAGCATACGCGCCAGCACCACGCTCCCATAGGTAGTTATCGTGCGGTCAACGCTTGCACGCACATTGGTTTTTAATGCGTTCGGCTCGCCACAGAGTATATTTAACTCCTGTAATGCTTCTGGCATCAAGACCGTATTTTCTGGCGTTTTATGCGCAGTTTTACCAAATAACTCTAAACAAAGTTGTTGCAACTCAATGCGGCTCCAGGGTTTTACGCTTACATCGGCCGAAAAAATCGCCAGAGGATCACCCTCTTTTAATTGTAATTGCTTGGTTTCAACTTTGTCTTCTGCCTGCAAAGCAATGGCACTAATACGGTCGTACGCAGTAGTAGGAGCCTCAGCAGTTAACCCCAAGAAGGTCAGCGCGAGCAGTCCTGCTATTTTTTTTGTGTAATTCATGAAGAATATTCCCTTCAAAAAAAATGTATATAATCTCAGTGTTCTATTATAACCATTTTGCAGCATTTATCGACTTTTTTACTGTATTTTAGTATCATTTCTTAAATAAAATTATTTTTTCTAAATTAAACAGAGTTATGCATATTCCTAAACCATTATTGACCGTAATTCTTGCTAGTATGCTTATTACGCTTTTACCAGCAATAAATGACAATCAAAGAAACGCCAATATCTTTACTGGATGCGCCTTAACCCTTGGCAGCGCTACCACGTTATTTATGGCGGTGCATCAAAAAGACCCACAAGAAACCATACACCGTACCGGCCTGTTACTGTCAGGCCTTTTCTGCGCAAGTGCAGCGTATTCGTATTTTAAAGCAAGTTGCGAAGAATCAACCCCTCAAACTGCTTCTAAAACCCCGTACACCCTTGCAGATTTAGCAGGCGACATCCCGCACGAGGTTCTTGAATTAGTAGCCATGATACAAAACACACCAGCGTATGCAGAGATTGGTGCTACCATTCCCCGAGGCATTTTACTCCACGGCCCGGGCGGCACCGGTAAAACATCATTAGCACGTGCCATTGCTGGAGAAGTAAACGCAGCATTTTTTAGTATTTCGGGCAGCGAGTGTAACGAAATGTACATCGGCCTGGGCGCCAAACGACTACGCGATTTATTTCAGTCAGCGCGAGCGCTTATAGATTCAAAGCAATATCCGTATGCTATTATTTTTATAGACGAAATAGATGCCATTGGTGGCTCGCGGCTTAAAGAGTCATGCACAGAACAACGCAATACACTTAACGAGTTACTCAATCAAATGGATGGATTTACCACGCGTAACGATATTTTTGTAATAGGCGCAACTAACTCTATACAAATATTAGATAAGGCGTTACTGCGCCCCGGCCGCTTCGATAAACTGGTTGCCATAGACTTGCCGTCAGAAAGCGATCGCTTAACGATTTTACAGCATTATAGCAGTAAAACAGTACACGCTATCAGCGACGAGTGCTTTATGTACCTTGCTCAAGAAACACACGATTGCAGCGGCGCCGAGCTTAAATCGTTAATTAACGAAGCAGCACTACACGCAATCCATACGAACAACTCAGTCATTAGTGACGACGATTGCTTTGTAGCGCTTGATAAAATTATTACGCAAAAGCAATATAGATAAGGATAAAAACAATGAGAACAAGCATAGATATATTGAGCATATTTTTATGCACACTCATACAAGGCATGGAGCGCCCTCGTCAACAATATATTACAGCAACTTCTACAGAAGAAATCCTCGCTGCTCGCAGGTCAGGGAAAGCAATTTTATGGAATTTATACAGAGAACCCACAACCGTAGATATACATAACAAGGATCTTGGAGATGGTCAAAAATCATTTTATTAAACTGTAAACGAATGGCGCGCTTATGTTGCTCTAATTTAACCCTCTCTATATCGGCGTTCACTTGGGCTATCTTTTCCTGCTGCTCTTTGTGCCATTGTGGCAATTCCTTGAGCTCCTTTTGGTAGCGCTCAAATATTTCTTGATCTTTCTTTTGCTGCTCACGCGCTGCAATATCTGACGCGCTCGGCCATACGCGCGCTCTAGCCGTGTCTAACACGCCACATACAGCTGATACCCCTAACACAACGCCGATGGTACGCAAAATTCTTTTTTTCGTGGGCAGCTTATCTTTCAACAAAAAATATAAACCTCCGCCCGCCGCTGTAACAACCATAATTTTTTTATTATTCCCAAATCCACGATCTATGGATTCTAAGCAAAAATTTCTTATATGGCTGTAGCAAGATGAAGATTCTATTGATTGCACAAATCCGGAGAGCAATACAGCCCCGATTATGCCAAAAATCATTTTTTTCATAACAATTTCCTTAAGTTTCAAATTAATAAGCTGATCAATCTCTTTACCGAGCATCAAGCTAAAAGTGTCAAGCTCAGCGATATACAGAGCTACACCAGTATTTTTTATAGCTTGGTAACATTTATCACCGCTATTTTGCGTCATTAGCAGCCTTTTTTAAGCTATATCCTTCACTTCCCTTCCATTGTATAAATTCCATTATCATATGTTACGGTAATAGCGTTAACACGCTCACTTGCCAGCCGTATCCATTCATCAAGCAAATAATACAACTGCTCTTTATCAATAATTGTGCCTGTAGTGTTATATGCCTCTGGAGTAATATATAAAAGTCGTAATTTTACATGATTATCATCAATACGTTCTATATCACTAATGTTTGTTGCAAAGCCGTCTTCTTTTCCAGAAAATGTATTCTCAAAATACCCCTTTATCCGTGAACCATCAGAAGGCCCCGCATCAAGTGACAATATTCTTCCTATATCCATCATTCGTTCTGATACTGGTAGCGCAGTTCTATAATAACAACCATTTTTCAAAATAAATTTCACACATTCCATACTTATTCCTTACCACACTTTCTTAAGACACAACCCTCATTTCCCTTCTATTGTATAAACTCCATTATCATATGTTACTGTAATAGCGCTAACACGCTCCTTTACCAACCGCACCCATTCATCAATCAAATAATATAACTGCTCCTTATCAATAATCGTACCAACCTCATCCCATTCATCAAAGTCGGTATGTAAAAACCGTATTTTTACATGATTATCATCGATTAACTCGACATTACTAATATCGGTCGAAAATCCCGTAATTTCTCTAGAGAACAGTTTATCAAACAACGACTTAATATATTTCCCGTCGCTCATCCTAATATCCGAATCTAATATCAAAGATACATCACCCATCCTATCTGTCGGGTTTTTTATAACAGGCCAATATCCTCGCTCAGTTAATGTGTACTCTAATTTTTCCATAAAACTCCTAAAGTAATGGGTATGCCGAAATAACGTGTCCTGAGTCATTTATATGAAATTCTATATTAAAACCTTCTTTACAAATTCCTTCAAACGTTTTGTTACCAAGCTTTATCTTTTTAAAAGATCCAGTATTTACCGCTTCTTGTATACTTTGCATAACCTGTTCACGCGTCCAATGCTGTGGAAACATTGTGGATGACTTAAACTCTCCCCTATATCCCCATCTAATTTTGTAACAGCCATGCGCATTTTCAGGAATTACCTTTTGTATAGTCAAAGCACCAGATTGTTCTATTTTCCCCAAAGGATCATGATGGAACCCCTTTACACTCAGCTTAGTAGGCGTTTTACAATGTATCTCTGGAGTAAATAAATGCCTATAACCGCATCGTAGGTTGGGGGCATTTATTTCTTTTAGGTTATGCACAATGCCATCAAAATTCTGTGCAAGCTCATGTAGTTCTGATGCTTGTACAATTTGTTTTTTCTGAAACGACGGCCACTTTTTTAGCACGGGCATTACGCCGTATCCCCTCTCTTCGCTCAAAGCCTGATGGGTTTGGTGGACGCCATTGCTCAGTTGCTGAACCGGCATATGGTCTATTAGTCACAAAAAAATGGGGATGATCAGCGCTGACAGGCGCCAACTCTATTCCACGCGATGTATTCGATCGATCCCTTACCATGCCCTGCATCACAATAGGCATGCAAAAACTAATTATTAACAAAAAATTCTTTTTTAACACAAAAAAATTCCACGATGATGTATACAATATAAAATTACAAAAACGATTAGTCTGCGCCGATTAGCGCTGATAAGAATAGATCATAAAACCCTTCGGTGGTAATAAATACTCATTTGTAAAAACACTGCTTGCTTCTTGTTACCGCTGAACTTTTTTAACATGATACGCTTATTTTTAGAAAAGACAATAGAGCAAAACGAGCATCAAGTTGCGACAGCTTGTCATAATAAAATTTTTTTAAAAATAAATAACTATACATTGTAAAAAAATTCTTTATAATTTTGTTGCTAAAGAGGCAGCGGTAATTAAGCAGCAGTGTTATTAATCAATTTTTACCGCAAAGAGGTCTTTCTATGTATCACGTCTAATTTTTATCCCACTTTCTTATTACGTCATTTATTAACAATCATCGTTCTTTAATATGAGTAAATTTGTATGCGCTTTTTTCAACGACTGTTCTACAGTTTCTTCTTTGTTACCCAATCACTATTCGCTATGGGCCTCCTCCAAGACGCCCCCTGTGTGTCGCTCTATCATCTTGCTCCCTTCCTACCAGATTCTATTTCAAATCATACAACGCGCGTACAGCGAGGGAACCCAGTACCTGCTCTGTTATTTTCTGGTGCAACCGAAGCAGATTTTCAATTAGTGATCGAATGCATGACAAAGAAAGCAGACTGTAGAGTACTCCGCTGCTCTGCACAATTCATAAGAAGCGTTATGGACACATTTAAAAAAGCTAAAAAAGTCCAATGCCCTACCATAATAATTCTTGATGATTTAGCAAACATAGATGCTGCGCAATCTGCTACACTGTATCGCTACTTAAGAGGTCTAAAAAAAATCGATGGTCTTTGTACCGTAAGCTGGGCACCTGATACCACCAAGCTCTCCGAAAACATTCAGCATCATTTTAATATCCCCCTCAAGCTCGCATTGCCAACAGAACAACAACGCACAGAGTTGCTCAAAAAACTTATTCCCGTGTATGTGCGATCGCATACTATCGATACTAATCATTTTGCTCAAAAGACTGCCGGCTGGAGTATCTCAAATATCGTAACGCTCGTGCAAAATAGCGCACAAAATATACAAAGCGATACAGAAAAATCGCCGCAAGAATGCTTTGAGGCTGTGTATCAGGCAATGCAAAAGGCAAAAGACGATGTTCGCAATACTATTTTAGCGGCCGCATCGATTTCATACGCACAGCCAAGTGCATTTTTTGAAGAACTATCTGGCCACATGCCAAAAGATTTATTGGATATAAAACGTTCTTTAAAACGTGATGGTTACCATCCCGGCATATTATTTCATGGCCCTCCAGGAACTGGCAAAAGTTCATTGGCAGAAGCTATAGCCGCTGATGTCAACTGGAAATATGTAAGGTGCAACGGTTCTTCATTTGCCAGCTCCTTTCAAGATGGAGGCGTCTTGCGACTACAAAAAGCAATTGCTGCCATTCAAGAAACAGGCGAACCAACTGTTTTATGCTATGAAGCATTAAAAAAGAATTTACTGGAATTAGCAAGTAGAGGTACCGATGACCAAAACACACAAGTAATTTCAAGTTCTATAACAGGTGATATACAAAGAGAAATCACTAACTCAATCGCTGATGATTTTGAAAATGATCAAGAGCTCAAAACTTTAGCAATGTTAGGCTTATCTTTTCCTGGTGTTCGATGGTGCGCAAAACATATTAAAAAAGGCAATCGGCTTATTTGGTATCAAAATGCTATGCGCGTAGCTCTTCTTGAATTAGAGGCCATCAAAAATGAAATTCCTAATCATGAAGCGCCACATAACACTCAAACGCCCGCCAGTGAACGCGCCAAACTGCTCATGGAGACAAAGCACCACATCTATCAAACAATAACTAAGCAAAACGCCATAACAAAAAACGAATTATTAACATTATTTGAGCCACAATTAAGCCAAATAAAAACACGAATAGGAGTACACGCATATAACGATCTTGTAAATCGCATTAATAATTATTATCAGAATATATAACCAATAACTCTGTAAGGGATTTTTATGAAAAATGCCAAAATTATATTAGGCTTCTTATGTATGTCATTAGCATTAAATGCTGCTAGCCCAAGAAACATTCAAGACTTTGTTACCGACAACGCTCCTTCTATCGCATGTATTATCTTAGCTTTTATTGGCGGTGGTATTTATGGCGAATACAAAAATAAAAAAAAGCATGCTTTAGAAGCCATGAAAGCCAATAACGAATTGATTAAATGGTGCAAAGCTCATAATGTTCCAACAACACCAGAAGAAGAGCAAAAAAAACGGGAAGACGAGAGAAAAAAAGATGAAAAACGCCAAAAATTCATGAATGACAATTTTTGCGATATTTTTCAGCACAAAGTCATTAATTATTTTATGGACAATATGAATAACCCAGAAGTTGATGCTGATGGAATTCCCGTGGTTCTACATGCAGAACTGCCTCGATATAAGCAGATTGTGGGAAAAGAAGCATTTACTGCTTATAGTAATCGCATCAAAACGTGTTTAACTGATATCCTAAAAATTAAAGTCCGCGCTTAAGGAATAACCATATGAAAACAAAATTACTTTTATTGACCCTCGCACTTCACTATTCTCTACAAATTCAAGCCGAGCCTTTTACAT
>Ga0182738_1000106_pt1 | contig 149044 bp, 120 predicted proteins | sample eDN5th30CBELigMG_FD_128876 | JGI IMG/M metagenome (GOLD analysis project Ga0182738, IMG submission 128876) | Enriched Miracle-Growth compost microbial communities from Emeryville, California, USA - eDNA 5th pass 30_C BE-Lig MG (version 2)... ...
AATTCACGGCGGACGCAGGATATTATAGTGAACCGAATGTCACGGCAGTGGCAGGAATGGGTATTGATCCGTTCATGGCGACCGGTCGTCAAAAGCACAACGAGAAAATTCCGGATGCTCCGAAAGGTCGGATTCCCAACGACCTGAGTGCCAAACAAAAGATGGCCCGGAAGTTGCGAACGAAGAAGGGGCGGGAGACGTACTCCAAACGAAAAGGGATGATCGAACCGGTGTTCCGCCAGATCAAAGGAGTGCGTGGGTTCAGACAGTTTTTAATGCGTGGACTTGAGAAAATGCAGGGGGAATGGCAGCTGGTCTGCCTGACGCACAATCTGTTGAAACTCCACCGGTCAAAAGCCACCTGAAACCAGGGGACGCCCCCCTGGCGCCAAGCCGACATCCCCCGCGCCCACACCAACAACAGCCGCCAGCAACGATCATACCGGCAGAATCACATTACCGGGACAGACCCCTAGCTGCATCCCATGCTTTGGCCGCAGTTATGGCACAGGTAGCAGTTTCCGTTTCGGACGGTGATGGCGCCACATCCATCGCAGGCGGGAGCGTCACTCTGGAAATGGGCGAACTGTTCCGACCGGGATGAATGAATCCCTTCTCCGGATGAAATTCGCGGCATTTTCAGGTCAATTTCGTGTCCATGACCATTGCCGTTTTTATGGCCGTTGCCGTTTTTCGTCGGAGTGGCCGCCAGCCGATTCACCGGAGTGGCGGGAGTTGGCCTGGCAGCGGAGGACTGCTCCGTGGAACCGTTCACCCCCTTCGCATCGTGCGAAGAGGGACCTTTAAAATTTGAGGCGTCTCCGGTTGTCCCGCCATGTTCGTGACCGGGATCGGTTTCCCGTTTGGGAGTATTGGCTTCCCGGTAGCCGGGCATGAAGGTGATTCCCAGCCAACGGAAGATGTAGTCCACCACACTCTTGGCCACGGGGATATCCGGATTTGTCGTCCAGCCGCTCGGTTCGAAGCGGGCATGGCTGAACTTCTTCACCATGGCATCCAGCGGCACACCGTATTGCAGCGCCAGGGATGTTTCCGTTCCGATCACATCCATCAGCCCGCCAATGGTCGATCCTTCCTTGGCCATGGTGATGAACAGTTCGCCGGGACTTCCGTCCTCGAAAAGTCCCACGGTCAGATATCCTTCATGACCGCCCACGGAAAACTTATGCGTCAGTGAATGGCGGGTATCCGGCAATCGGCGGCGGACCAGTGTGGGCGAATCGCCCGCGGTTCCCGCTTTTGTCCGGTCTCCTTCTTTCTTTGTAGCCAGCGGCTGACTCTGCTTGGAGCCGTCGCGATAAATCGCCAGGGCTTTCAATCCCGATTTCCAGCCTTCCATGTAGGCTTTTTCGATGTCTTCCACCGTGGAATCGGACGGCATGTTCACGGTCTTGGAAATGGCTCCGGACAGGAACGGCTGGGCAGCCGCCATCATCCCGACATGTGCTTTCCAGTGAATCGACCGCGTTCCGTTGGCGGGTTTGAAAGCACAGTCGAAGACCGGCAGATGATCCGGGTTCAGCTCCGGAGCCCCTTCGATCGTTTCGTGAGATTCCAGGTAATCCAGGATCCCCTTGATCTGGGGTTCATCATATCCGAGCGTCCGTAACGAGTGCGGCACGGTCCGGTTGATAATCTTAAGCATCCCTCCGCCGGCCAGTTGCTTATACTTGATCAGGGCGATATCCGGCTCAATTCCTGTGGTATCACAATCCATCATGAACGCGATGGTGCCTGTGGGAGCCAGCACGGTGGCCTGGGCGTTGCGATACCCATGACGGCGCCCGGACTGGAGACATTCATTCCAGACCTGCCGGGCGGCGTCCCGCAAATCGGCGGGACAGGCGAGGCTGATCTTTTCGACCGCGTCCCGATGCATCTGCATGACGTCCAACATGCACTGTTCGTTCTCACGGTATCCAGCGAAGGGGCCCATCCCCGCCGCAATCTGGCTGCTGGTGAGATATCCCTGGCCGTTCAGCAGGGCGGTCAATGCCCCCGCGATCCCGCGTCCGGCATCGCTGTCGTAAGGAATCCCCATGGACATCAATAGACTGCCCAGGTTGGCATAGCCCAGTCCTAGCGGACGGAACAAGTGGGAATTTTCCGCAATGCTCGGCGTGGGATAGCTGGCATGATCGACCAGAATTTCCTGGGCTGTCAGGAAGATGGCACAGGCCCGGCGGAAACGGGCGATATCGAACGTGCCGTCTTCCCGCATCATCTTTTTCAAGTTGATGCTGGACAGGTTGCAGGCTGTGTCATCAAGGAACATGTACTCCGAGCATGGATTGCTGGCATTGATCGGCCCGCTGTTCTTGCAGGTGTGCCACGTGTTGATGGTGGTATCGAACTGCACGCCGGGATCGCCGCACTGCCAGGTTCCCTGGGCGATTTCCCGCATGATGTCCCGGGCTTTGTAGGTGGGGCCGTCCTTCGACGGATCTGTCACCCATTTTGTCGTCCAGTCCGCATCCTGCTCCAGAGCTTCCATGAATTCATCGGAAAGACGCACGGACAGGTTCGCATTCTGGAACATGATCGACGAATAGGCTTCGCCATTGAAATTCGCGTCATATTCCCCGCTGGCAATCAGCGTGTGGGCTTTCTTCTCTTCACGGGTCTTGCACTGGATGAAATCCATCACGTCCGGATGCCAGTCCTTAATGGACTGCATTTTCGCGGCCCGCCGCGTTTTTCCACCGGATTTGACCACGGCGGCAATCTGGTCATACACCCGCATGAAGGAGAGCGGACCGGACGGCGTCCCGCCACCGGAAAGTTTTTCTTTCGAGCTGCGGATCGTGGAGAGATCGGTCCCTGTTCCCGAACCGAATTTGAACAGCATTGCTTCCGAAGTGGCCAGCCGCATGATGCCTTCCATAGTGTCATCCACGGACTGGATGAAGCAGGCACTGGCCTGGGGGAATTCATACGGGGTTTCCGGCCGCTCAATCGCCCGCGTCTGCGGGTTGTAATGGTAGTTCCCCTGCGAGCCGGTAACGCCATATTGATGGTACAATCCCACGTTGAACCAGACCGGAGAATTGAAGGCACCATGCTGATGCAGGCACAGCCAGGCCAGTTCACGGTAGAAATTTTCGCCGTCTTCCAGCGAGGCGAAGTAACCATCCTGGGTTCCCCAGTCGGCGATCGTCCGGGCCACGCGATAAATCACCTGTCGGACGCTCTGCTCGCGTTCATCAGTGTTCGGTTCTCCATAGAAGTATTTCGACACCACGACATTTGTGGCCAGCGGTGACCAGTCGACCGGAATTTCACAATGATTCTGTTCGAAGAGAACCTTGCCGTTTTCATCTTTAATCTGTGCGGTTCGCAGATCCCATTCCACGGTTTCAAAGGGATCGACATTCACCGGACAGAAATAAGGGTCAATCCGCAGGGCATGGGCCGCATTGGGACCGGTTGACATTTTGTTCAATGCAATTCCTTTTGAAGTGTGCATCGTGCACGGCTCCTGGTTGAATTCCCACGAAAAACAGAGTTCCCACAAATTCCGGCCGCAATGAAACGGCCCTCAGTCGACAAACCTCTCAGTACATCCCAATTGGTGTTGTTTTTGCGCAGCAACAGACACAAAATCGCTCTACATACTGAACGCATGTAGACGACAAGAGTATCGGGTGAAAAGGACTCGAAAGCTATTCGAATCTGCTAGAAATCTTCTACTTTTACACAATTCATTGTGCAGGCAGCAAGAACAGTCGCAAGATGTAGTAAGAGGGGGACGGCGATGAATATAAACGACAACCTCACAATGTCAATCGGTTTCACACTCCTGAACCCGCAATTTCTGCCGTTTGTTTGGCGAAAGACAATAGCTGCCAGAGCTTAAGAAATTTTCCGATTTCTTCTCGCCAATCAGGAGACTCCGATGTCAACGCTTCCAATCGACGTTCCAGCTTATTCTTGAATTGCAGCGATACTCTTAACGTTTTATTTTACAATGAGTTGTAACGCGAGAGGTGAAATTGTTTCCTCGTGGTAAAATAGACAAATTTCCGATCGGGCTCTCTTGGAATAAGAGACAAAAATCGCTTTTTGGCCAAGGTTTTCCCCTCCTGCGATCAACGGCTTTCTTCCGCACGCCGATTCTGACATGATCTCCTTGGAAAACAGAGCCACCCCAGCAGTCCCCAAGGGAAATTTTCATGTTCCGTGCACGGATCTCGCTCTCTCTGGCCGCCCTGAATCTGGAACTTCGCCAAGCCATCGAAACTCTGGCCAAATGGGGCGTTCCCGGGGTTCAAGTTGATTTGAGAACGGAATTGACGGCAGATCGCTTCGGGGAAACAGCCCGGCGACAGTTCTTTCACCTGTTGAACGAGCGAAATCTGACGCTGGCATCCGGGCATTTCCCCCTCCGAAATCCGATCGCGGCTCCGGAACACCTGGGGCTGCGATTGGAAGCCCTCAAGTCCGCGATCCAGTTTGCGGGAAAATTGAAAATTCGCCGATTGACGCTCCGGGCTGGCCGGATCCCGTCCGAAGAGGATGTGGAAGGGATCTCGAATGTTCATTCCGTCCTTAGCGAACTGGCCGGTGCGGGAAATCACCACGGGGTGATCCTCTGTCTCATTCCCTGCGGAGAGACAGCGACGGAGTTGCGTCAGTTCATCCAGTCCATTCAGACGGGGCCGGTCCTTGTGGATGCCGACCTGGGAGCATGGGTGTTAAACCGGCAGTCGGTCCCCGCCCAGTTGCGGGAATTGCATGATCTGATTGGGCATGTCGAAATTCGGGATGCCATTCGCGATGCGGATGGCCAGGGGCGGGAGGTGCCGGTGGGGCAAGGAGAAATCGACTGGGAGGAAACGGTCGCCTTGCTTTCAGAAATGGGGTATCCAGGGTGGTTGAACATCGATCGGCAGGCAGGGACGGATCGTCGGGGAGACCTGTCCCGATCCGTGGACTTCCTGAAAAAACGGCTCCCCGGGGGAGTTTTTTGAAAGAAAATGAAAAGTTGTTCGATTCTTTCAGACGGGATTTTGCAGGGGAGTCTCGTCAGCCCAAGGCGCTCTCGTTATAGTTTGCCGGGTGTCCTTACATCGTGATTTGCAGATCTGGGTGAACGCCAATGACGATTTCGGTGGATGAATACTTTCAGACCCGCGTGGATGACCGCAAAAAGGAAGTGCGGTACATCAACGTGATCAACAAGGACTCCTGCACCAGTTGCCAGTCTTGTGCGACAGTCTGCCCCGTCGATTGCATCTACGAAGTTCCCAGCCGCGTCCCCGGCCAGAGCTATCATCAGATTGATACCTCCCGCTGTATCGGGTGCCAGATGTGCTACCGGTCTCCCAACGACAGCACCGAGCACTACCAGCTGACGATCTGCCCATGGAATGCGATCGATATGCTGCACAATCCGAACATGAAACCGGACAGCACTTCCATCCTGGAACCGTACTGGAAAGGGACGGAAACCGGCCTGCCGTTTCCAAAACTGGAAGAATATGGATATCAGCTGTTTCTGGATGGCCAGGTCTTTCTGCCGTCCAAACGGCAGGATCTGATCGACATTCTCACGTGGTACACGAAGCCGGACTGGTTGTATTCAGAAGATGGCGGCACGATTGCCATTGCAACGCGGGAACAGCATGACGACGAAAAAGTCTGCTTCTATGCCACTCCCCCCGCGCGAGACTTGCTGGACTGCATGTTCGAAAACTGGCATCGCATTTGGATGGACTGAATCACTCTCATCAGTCCCAGCGTCGCCAGAGCATCTTCCAGGAAAATCAGCGGAACAAAAAAGCGTCCGTCATCCACGGACCACGTCAGCCCAACCGCCAGACTGTTGCAGGCGAATAGCCAGCAGCCGATTCGGATCCCGGGAAGATGCCAGTTTGCCACACCCCCCACTCCCGCGAAAATCAGCAGGGCAATTTGAATCGGTGATTGTGCCAGCAGCTCATGCCTGACTTTGAGCGGAATCAGCAGCAGCGCTTTGACGGGGTGTTGCCGGATCCATTTTTGTGCCTGGGCATTGCCGGATTTCGCCATGGCAATTTCTTCTTCCAGCCGTGTCATTCCGGGATGAAGCACCGCATCATAGGTGCCCGTTAAAACAAGGTTTTTCCAGTAACCTCGCAACTCCCAGGCGCCATCACTGAATCCCGCGGGGAGTTGAGCGGCCCCCTGTGTTCCCAGCGGCATTGCTTCCCGCAGGACCAGGCAGTTTCGAATCATCCAGGGAGCCAGCACCAGCAACATGCTGCCGGTAAATACCGCTGCGTGGGCAGCGGGAATTCGCCAGGTCTCACGCTGAGCGATTTCCCGCGATCGTTTTCGGATCAGCCAGGCGACAAGCAGAATCAGCGGGGGCGCCCAGAAGATGAACTGCGAACGGGTCAGGACCATCAGCCCCAGCAAGGCTCCGGACATCGCCGCATTGCGAAACGTCGGACGTTGCTCGTCCCGGGCCAGAAGCAGCAACAGAAGCGTGGTGAAAATCACCGCCAGCGGTTCCGTTAAAAGCGTCCGGCCATACAAACGTGTCCGCGTATCGACCACAACAAACAGAAACGCTCCCAACCAGGCTGCCTTCCATCCCTGAGACTGAATCAGAAAAGAAACCAGCAGGCCACATGTGACTGCCAGACAGGTGGCATTTAAGACGCGGGGGCTCCAGAACTGGCGGCCAAACATGTTGTTCAAACCAGCCAGAATCAAGGGATAAAGCGGTGGCCGGCTCGCAGTCGTCCCTTCCCGGACCACGGGGAGCGCATGTTCGGGAGAATTCCGCCAGTAATTGTCATATGGCTTTCGGAAGACCGGATCGGAAGGCCGGATCTGAAAGCCTCGCCCCTGGCTCAGTTCCCATCCCAAAGAGTCGTACTCCGCTTCATCTCCCCCGCCGCTGGGAGGGACATTCAGTCCGAAACGACATTGATCATATAGAAGCAAAACAATCAGGGCTGCCAGCCCCAGTCCCCAGGAAAGCATGTGGAGATTTGTTCGATCCAGCGATGGATTGGCCTGGAAAGGATTCCTATGATCTGTTTTGAAGAAAATCGGCATGACCGTTGTCATTCAACTCGCGGAAAACAAAGACCATTTTTACCATTCTTGCGGCGGTTCGAAGAAATTGCGATGGAAGAGTGAGCATCCGAGTCTCTGAAGGATCGAATGGTTTGCGCATGGCATGGATGAGGCCGTCGGAAGACTCGGCATCGTTCTGGACGAAAAAGGATGTTTCATGGCTGCCGGATGTGATCAACAGGGAATGCACTCTCACGGGCACACGCATCAGAACGGGAACCATTGGGGACGCCTGTTGATCACGTTGTGCCTGGTGGCTGCTTATTGCGTGGCGGAAATCATCGGGGGATTCTGGACCGGTTCGCTGGCATTGCTGGCGGATGCGGGGCACATGGTCTCCGACATGGCTTCGTTGGGGATCAGTCTTTTTGCTTTGTGGATCGCCCGCCGGCAACCCACGCATCAACAGACCTTCGGATATTACCGCGCGGAAATTCTCGCAGCCCTGATGAATGGATCGCTGTTGTTTCTGGTTGCGGGAGGGATTCTGCACGAAGCCTGGGAACGCTGGGAATCGCCCCAGCCGATTCTCGGCGGCCCAATGTTGTGGATCGCCACCGGCGGACTGGCTGTCAATTTGCTCAGCCTGAAAATTCTGCATGGAAGCCACGAAGAGAATCTGAATATGCGGGGGGCCTGGCTGCATGTGATGGGAGACACTCTCGGCAGCGTCACCGTGATCATCGCGGCACTCCTGATCTGGCAGTTCGGCTGGAACTGGGCCGACCCGGTCGCCTCCATCCTGGCCTGCCTGCTGATCCTGTATTCCGCCTGGCATCTGGTCAGCGATGCCGCTTCGATCCTGATGGAACACGCCCCACGGGATGTGGACGTGGAAGATGTCCGGCAGCAGATGATGCAGATTCCCCGTGTTCAGGACGTGCATTGTCTGCACATCTGGACAATCTCCAGCGGGCTTCGGGCCGTTTCCGCGCATATCGTCCTCGACTCCCTGGATCAGCGCCGGGAAGAAATGTTGCAACTTGAGGAACTGCTCCGCACCCGATTTTCGCTCAAACACATCACATTGCAGCTGGAAGATCCCGCATCGTCCGCGTGTGAAAACTGCGAAAATGGAGCGTGCCTGCTTTCGGGGCTGGGGATTGGAAGCAAGAAAAAGTGAAGCGGGAAGAAACAGCCTTGCAAGTTTTGATGAATTCGCTTAACTTGCACCATCCAAACTGGATATCCAACTTGGATAGTTTTTGATCTTCGAAATTCATTCCTGGGAATGTCATGCCATCCAATTCCCGGCTCGACGAAGCCTATCTCTACATCCGCCAGCAGATTGAAGGAGGCGTGATCCGCCCGGGACAACGGCTCTCCCGCCGCAAACTGGCCGAGGAGATCGGCGTCAGTTCCGCACTGGTGCAACATGCCCTCGCCCAACTGGACCGGGAAGGGATCACGGAAAGTCGCGCCCGTAGCGGCACGTACGTGCGTGAGTTGACACAAGCCGAATTTTCCAATCTGTGTGATGTGCGCGAACTTGTCGAGCCTTATGCCGCTTCTTGCGCCGCGCCGCGGATCACCCTTGAAGAACTCCAGACGCTCAAGGAGTCCTGCGAAAGGTATCAGCAGTTGCACAAAGACCATCGCTGGACGCAACACGCCGCGACGGCCTGGTTGCATCGTTGTGCGACGATCCGCGAAGAACTGGTTTTCCACGGCACGATTCTCAAAGCGTCCGGCAATCCGATTCTGGCGAATCTGGTCTCGACCTTGCGAATGCTGGCCCAGGTCAGCCCGGGACTGGTTTACGAAAACGGTCAGGATAAAGAGAATAGCCCGTTGCTGGTCACCTGTGAGCACGAAGGGATCATCGAAGCCTTGCAGGCACGCAACCCGGAACTCGCGCGTGAGCGGATGTTCAATCACGTCCGCGGCGCGCGCATTTTGATTTGCCAGTCTTCACGATCAACCGTGACTGCCGGCCAACGGCATTAACTCTTTGAAACATTCACTGGAACGGACCAACTGTCTTGTGTCGAAATGATCATCGCTTTTTCATTAACCGGATCAAATCATGAAAGCAATTCGCCGACCAGGATTTACGCTTATTGAGCTACTTGTCGTGATTGCCGTTATCGCGATTCTGATTTCACTGCTGCTGCCGGCAGTGCAGCAGGCACGGGAAGCAGCCCGGCGATCCCAGTGTAAGAATAATTTCAAGCAAGTGGGGCTGGCGATCCATAATTATCATGACACGCATGGGGTTTTCCCGTTGTCGGACTTTCGCGACGTCCATGGTACCTGTCCGTCAGATCCGCTTTACCTGGATAGAAGTTATCCACGCTATTCCTGGGGGGCGATGATTCTGCCGTATGTCGATCAGGCCGCCCTCTATAATAACTTCGATTTTTCCGTGAACTACAATGCCGGAAAGAATTCTCCGAATTCCTTGCAGACCGTGGGAGCCACCGTCACGGTTTATCTCTGTCCGTCCGATCCTCAAGGTGATCCGCGTTGCGTGCACACGAGCGGGATTACGAACAGCCCGTCCGGGTTTGATGACCTGGGACGTTCGAACATGGCTGGAATCGGCGATTCCGCTTATGCGTTTTGTGCCCCCGCCTGGTCCGGAACCGGGAACTATCCTACCTCAGCTCTACCGGCGGGTGTGTGGGGCAAGACGACCGGCAATGGAATTCTGGGCAATAATATGAAGATCAGTATGAAGAATGTCACCGACGGAACCAGCAATACTATTCTCGCGGGGGAAGTGACCGGAGGGCAGCGCGGCACTTGTAATTGTAATGAATGGGCCTCAAACAATCAGACCAGCACCGGGCCGGGAATTAACAATATTTATACGATTCCTGGAGGGGCTACTGCCTGGGACAGGAATCTCAGCCAGCACCGCATGGGAATCTCCAGTTATCACGTGGGTGGCTGTCATGCTGTCCTGGCGGACGGAAGCGTCCGTTTTCTCTCGCAGAATATGAATGGTCAGACGTTGCAAGCCTTGGGAAGCTGTGGAAAGGGAGAGATTGTCGGAGAATTTTAATTTGAGAATGGAAATAAAATCATGTCCCATCGAATCGTTCTCTGTCTGTTATGCCTGGTTATTTATGGTTGTCAGCCCAGAGACACCGGGCCGCACCGGGTGCTTGTTTCCGGAAATGTGACCTGGAATGGACAACCACTGGAAAAGGGAATGATCCATCTTCTTCCGGTGGATGGCCCCCAGGCGAACATGAGTGGGGCGGAAATTAAAAATGGTGCCTATAAAGTCTCCAACAAAGGGGGACTTTTGCCGGGAGCATATCGTGTGGAATTTACAGCGACCCGGTCTGCTCCGCCGGTGACGCTCGCTGATGGAAGCCAGATCGATTATGAGCAATATCTCCCCAAAAAGTTCAACGAGCAATCCGAAATCACGTTAACGATTCCGGATGACGCAAAGACACTTCAAGAAGATTTTGAATTAAAAGAATAACTGACCGGATACAAAAACGTGAGGAAAGGCTGAAAATGAACCGGAATGCTCCTTGTCGAACAACCTTCCTGACTGCCGGGTTGTTTTGCCTGACCATCACGCCATGGGCTTCGACAGTTCTCGCGGAGACACCGGCCCCGGTGAAATCCCAGCCGGACGTCATTCTGTTTGAAGGGAACTATCCGGGATGGCCCTGGGTGATGACGGCCCGCGACGGCACGATGTATTGCGTCTTTCGAGAAGGAACTGTTCACGGCTTTTCCTCTGCCGGGAAAGCCATGTTGACAAAAAGCACGGACCATGGACACACCTGGACTCCCGCGAGTGTGATTGTCGATGAGCCGGGCGTGGATGATCGAAACGTCGCCATTGTGGAACTTCCCAATAGGGAACTGTTTGTCACCTATAACACATATGCACAGCATCCGCAGACCGGAAAGATGACTTCGCAGGTCATGGCGATCCGTTCGTCCGATGGCGGAAAGACTTGGGGGGCTCCGGAAAAAGGCCCCGTGGAAAACAGCCAGTCCAAGTCGGCCGCAGTGGTTCTCCAAGATGGTTCCCTGGTCTGGCCGTTTTATATCGCTCCCAAGAATGGAGCGATTGCCGCCATTTCCAGAGATCTCGGGAGGACTTGGGACGTTGTCCAGATTCCGGAATCGGCGGAATTTACTGGAGATGAATGGGATCTTGTAGAGACGGCCCCCGGTCATCTGATGGCCATTCTGCGGAATGCCAATCGCACAAAGGCCGCGGCCCTGTGCTTTTCGGAGAGCCGGGACGAGGGCAAAACCTGGACGGTGCCGCAGGCCACGAATCTGAAGACCGGAATCTTTGCTCCCGGACAGATCTTTCTTCAGGGGAAAAAGAAGACGCTCACGGTGCTTTATCCAGATCGTCGCATGATTTCCATCTCTGCTGTTCGGACCAGCGATCCGCACCATCTGCAATGGGACCTCGCCCATCAGCTTCCCTGTTATTACTATCGCGCGGATGAATCTCGGATCCCCGACGGCAGCTATGCCGTTTCCGCTCCCAGCGGCCCTTATCAGCGGCTGATTGTGGACTATGAGATCCGTCCGGAAGCAAAACGCATCACCGGGTATTTTGTCGACTTCCCCGAGGATTGGTGAAGAAGGGAACAGAAAGAAATCATGCTCTGTTCATGTTCATTGCGGGGAGGCAAAGCCGGGACTGCCCGGCGAGCGCATCCTGAAATGCCCGTTTGGGGAGCAGGGAACTGACAGTCCCTGTCCCGATATCCAATCAATCCCTTGAAAGAAGCGATTTCATGAGAAGCAGTCGGATTAAGTCGAAATTATCAGAAGGCAAACCGGTTTTAATTACGGCGCTGCATTTTTTTGATCCTTCCGTTTATGAGCTGGCGAGCCTGCTCGGATTCGACGGATTATGGCTCGACCTGGAGCATCACGCCACTTCGGTCGAAACCGCTTCGCAATTGATCCGGGCGGCCCGGGTCGGAACATCCGATATCGTGGCCCGTCCGGCAAAAGGGGAATTCATGCGAATGGGGCGGCTGCTCGAAGCGGGAGCCCAGGGAATCATGTACCCCCGGTGTGAAACAGCGGCGGAAGCCCGGGAACTGGTCCGCTGGGCGAAATTTGCTCCGGAAGGATCACGTGGCTGCGACGGCGGCAATGGAGATATGCCCTATTGCATGGAGGATCTGGCGGAGTATGTTGTCCAGGCGAACAGGGAAACATTTTTAATCGCCCAACTGGAAGACAATCTGTCCGTACGGAATGCGGATGAAATTGCTTCGATTCCGGGAATCGATATTCTGTTTTTCGGGGTCGGGGATTTTTCGGTCTCCAATGGAATTGCCGGGCAGGTGGATCATCCGCGCGTCTGGGAGGCGATACAGTCCGTGGCTGCCGCAGCCAGGCGGCACGGAAAAAACTGGGGGATGCCAACATTTAATCCCACTCATGCCCAGCGACTCCTGGAAATGGGAGCCACATTTCTGGCCCATACTTCAGACCTTCTCATCTTGAAGCATGGTCTGGAACAGGTTCAACGAAATTTTTCTTCGCTGGGATTTGAATTCAGCAGGCCGATTGCTTCCGTAGAACGCCAGAATGGAGATGCATAGGAGCCACGTATTTCACAAAGACTCCGATGACATTGTCCAGGCCATGAGTTCCTGATGGATACCGCGGTCTGAGGTTGAGTTGCCTGGTTTTGAATTGACGTGATCGGTCGAGTTCACGAACCTGTGAGAAAGCCATATGGCCGGGTATGGCCCAGGGTGATTGAAGAATTATCTTTCAGTAATAAAAGCGATCAACAATAAAAGCGATCAACGGGCCATGTCAGGACTCGCTGGACGACTGTTCCGAATCAATGATGACTGGCAGGATCCCAGCGAGGAAATCGACATCCAGCCACGGTACTGATGCGAAAGAACGGTAACAATGCCTGAATCGGAATTGCCACTGGAATCTGGTTTGAAGTGGCTCGATTTCGTGGCGATTGTCGCTTACCTCCTGGTGACGTTTGGAATCGCAGTCTGGTTTGGCCGGAAGCAGAAATCGACGGAGGATTTCTTTGTCGGGGGCCGCCGGGTGCCGTGGTTTGCCGTCGGTCTGAGTATTCTGGCAACGCTTTTTTCCACGTTGACATATCTCTCGACTCCGGGAGAAGTCATTAAACATGGCATCGGCTTTTTCTGTGGATATCTGGCCATTCCGCTTTCCGCACTGGTGATCACCCGGCTGTGGATTCCGTTTTATATGCGGCTGGGCCTGACGAGCGCTTATGAATATCTGGAGCGGCGATTCAGCCCGTTGATCCGCACCATCGGCGCCAGCCTGTTTCTGTTGCTGCGGCTGGGATGGATGAGCATGGTCGTCTTCGCAGCTTCCACAGCCCTGGATCAGGTGAAAGGGCCCGACTTGAAAATTCTTCCCGGACCGGATCTGTACTGGTGGATTTTCGCGGTGGGAATCGTGGCGGCCGTCTACACGGCGATTGGCGGTATTCAGGCGATGATCTGGACCGACGTGCTGCAATGCCTGCTGCTGCTCGCAGGAACGCTGATGGTCATTTCCGCCGTTGTCCTGACGACCGGAACCGGTCCCGTTCAGTGGTGGAATCTGGTCTCTCAGGAACGGGCCGGCCATACCGCCCCGCCGGTGTTCAGCTGGGATCTCACTGTGCGAGTCACAATCGTGACAGCCATTATCAATCGCTTCTTCTGGGATATCTGCACGCACGGATCGGATCAGGTGGTCTTGCAGCGTTACTTCTCCACTCCCTCTCTGAAAGCGGCCCGGAGAAGTTATCTGATCAGCATTGGCACCGATGTTCTGATGGTCGGTCTGCTGGCGATTTGCGGGTTTGCCTTACTTGCGTTTTATCTGAGCCGTCCGGAGCGTCTGCCAAATGGCTGGACTCTGTCGGAATCCGCCGATCGGTTATTTCCGCATTTTCTGAGCAGCCAGCTTCCGGCTGGTTGTGCGGGTCTGGTGATGTCGGCGTTTTTGTGCGATGCCATTCAGACGCTGGAAGCCGGGGTGAACGCGGTCACGGCCGTGATCTCCACGGATCTGGTCCCCCGCCATCAAACCGCCGAGCAATCATTGACGTCTCTGAGAGTTGTCCGTCTTCTGAGCATCGTGATCACCCTCAGCATTTCGGGGCTGGCACTGGGAGTGGCCCATCTGGCAACGTCCCATCATTTGACAATCATTGACATGATGCCCCGGTTTTTCAATCTGTTTGTCGGTCCGCTGGCGGCATTGTTCATGGTGGGGATGTTTTTGCCACGCTGCACGGGCCGTTCGGTCTCGCTGGGCGTTTCGCTGGGTATTGTTGTGTCGATTCTGTGGTCCTGGGGACAGGATTTATTCGGGCTGGAGAAGAGTCCGACAATTCTGATGGCGATTGCCCTTCCCTGCACGACAACGTTTGTCAGCTCCGCACTGCTGAGCTGCTTCGTGGAAACGGGACGCGAACATCCCGGCCTGCGTTATACCTGGTGGGCCGTGGTTCAGGAGCCCCCGCCGGCTCCTGTGACAGCGGAAAGTTCCATCAGCGCCAGCGATGCCTGATCCGCAAACCGCATCCGCTCCAATTTTCAATCTCTCAATTTCCCTACCATTGTCCATGCGGGGTCGCTACGGCGTGGGGCTTCGATCTGGTAAACTTTCCGGAACCCGGGTGCGTTGCCGGGGGTGTCGTCACGATTTTTCGGAAAGGCGTCCATGATGCCATTACCATCCGCTTTCGTTTGTGCCCGGGTGTTGCCGTTCCTGGTTTTATTTTTGAGTTGCCTGGGGTGCGGTCAAAGTTCCGCCGTTCATTCCCCGGAATCCGCTTCAGGGACAACATCGGCCACCTCATCATCGGCGACTGCTGCCGCAACATCCACCACGGCTGCCAAAACTCGGGAGACAAGGGCTCCCTCTTCGCGGATGGAAATTCCCTCGATTTCTCTGGGAGGAGGATCGCCGGAATCTTCGGCGGACGGAACTGGTCCGGGTCAAGGACAGACCCCGGAAGAGCATCGGCGTCAACTGCTGTCGGCGATGATGCCATTGCAGGTTTTACTGGGGGCATGGCACGGAACCACGCAACGGGAAATTGGCCAGTTCAAGGCAACGGACAAACCGAGTTGGGTCTGGGATTTTCAAACCGACCGCAATCAGCCCGCCCTGGTCATGACGTCAACAGAGAGTCCCTATATCCGTTCGGCCCGGTTGACGTATCTCACCCAGCAGGATTTGTTTCAATTACAGGCGGTCGATGTGGACGGTCAAACACGCATCCTGGAAGGAACATTCTCTGAACCGGTTCAGGAATTTCAGGGGGATGATCAGAAAATGCATGTCAAGTACAAGCTGCAACTGACGCAAGTGAGTCCGACAGAGTCCCGCGACCAGTGGCAGATCGTGTTGAATCAACAGGAAAACAATCGCTATCTCCAGGAAATGGCCCGGAAGCGCGGATCGAATTATTTGCGATTTGATACTGTCGCCACCCAGCGAGAGGGAACGTCTTTCGCCAAAAGCGATGCTGGCTATGGAGAGAAAGAATGCATTATTTCCGGAGGACTGGGAACAATTCAGCTGAGCTACAAGGGAAAGTCGTATTGGGTCTGCTGCACCGGTTGCAAAGCCGCCTTTGAAGAAGATCCCGCCAGCTGGATTGCAGAGTACGAAAAGAAGAAAAAAACCAGCAACGGATCGTAGAATCAAGGAGAGAGTCCAGGACAGGGATCAGAAACAAGAGCGGATTCTTTCGCGCGGCTCCCGGTCTTCTTTCTCCCATTTCCGATCTCCTCCGCCCTTGGCCCCCTATCCCATCTGTTTTCCATGCGTTCTCTCACGGAAGATCTCACCGCACCGCAATCGGAAGCGGTGCAACAACTGGACGGCCCTTTGCTGATTCTGGCGGGGCCGGGATCGGGGAAGACGCGGGTCGTCACCCGTCGGATTGCGAATCTGCTGGAGCATGGCGTTCATCCGCGGAATTTGCTGGCGATTACGTTTACCAACAAAGCGGCCCGCGAAATGGCAGACCGCGTGGAACAACTGGTCTCCGGAAACCGGGTCTGGATCAGCACGTTTCACCGGTTTTGTTCCCGATTACTGCGTCAATATGGAGAGATGGTCGGGCTGAAATCCAATTTCAGTATCCTCGATACCTCCGATCAGAAGCAGGCGATTCGCCGTGTCCTGCACGATCTGGATTTTGATCCTGTGCATTTCTCACCCGATAAAATCCTATGGCGGATCAGCACCGCCAAGAACGATCTGATCACACCGGAAATGTTTCTCGCCCGGTACGAATCGGGTATCGGCGATCACTGGCAGGCAGCCGTCAGTAAAGTCTATCCCGCGTATCAGCGATGGCTGCTGGAATCGAATGCGGTCGATTTCGATGATCTGCTGATGCATACCGCCCTGCTTCTGGCGGAAAACAGCGAATTGCGGCGGCAACTTGATGACCGGTATCGCTACATCCTTGTTGATGAATATCAGGATACGAACAATGCCCAGTATCAGATTGTGGCTGCACTTTCGCAGAAATCGCGCCATCTCTGCGTGACTGGCGATCCCGACCAGTCCATCTATGGCTGGCGCGGGGCGCGAATCGCCAACATCCTGAACTTTGAACGCGATTTTCCGGATGCCCGGACCGTCCGGCTGGAGCAGAACTTTCGCAGCACGCAAGCGATCCTGAAATCGGCCGGTGCCCTGATCGTCCACAATACGCAACGCAAGCACAAAGAACTGGTCAGCAATCTCCCAGCGGGAGAAGCCGTCCAACTGCTTTGCTTCGATGATTCCAATCTGGAAGCCGAGGGCATCGCCCGGCAGATTCGTCAATTGGCGGAAGAGAAAGGGCTCACCTGGGGAGACATGGCCGTCTTTTACCGGGTGAACTCTCTGTCACGGCAGGTGGAACATGCCCTGACACGGGAACAGATTCCGTATCAGGTGGCTGCGGGAGTTGCTTTTTTTGACCGGGCCGAGATTCGCGATCTCCTGGCCTATCTGAGACTGATCGAGAATCCAGCGGAACAGACAGCGTTTCAGCGAATCGTCAACAAACCGCTTCGCGGACTGGGGAAAACATCGCAGGACCGGTTACTGGCCTGGGCGGCACAGCATCGGAAAACTCCCCTGGAAGCGGCCGCCTGCGCGGAGAAAGTTCCCAAATTATCGAAAAAAGCAATCACCATGTTTCGCACTTTCGCGAAGATGATCGATCGGTTTTCACTGGCGGCAGCCGGTTCCGTTGCGGATCTCTTGCGGCAGGTGATCGACCAGACACAATACGCATTGGCTTGGCAGGGAATCGAAACGGAAGAAGCCTACGAGCGGCAGTCGAATGTCGAAGAACTGGTCAATGCGGCCCGGCAGTATGATCAGGCTGCCAGGGACGAACGGAGCTTGCAGGGGTTTCTGGAACAGACCGCCCTGGTCAGCGACACCGACCAGATTCAAAGTGATGCCGGACGTGTCACCTTAATGACGCTTCATGCCGCAAAAGGCCTGGAGTTTCCCGCAGTATTCATTCTGGGGGTGGAAGACGGGCTGATTCCACATGAACGTTCGAAACGGGAAAATGATCGTAAGGAGATTGAAGAGGAACGTCGGCTTCTGTTTGTCGGGATGACGCGGGCGCGGCAATATCTCTCGCTGACGGAAACACGGGTGCGTTCAATGCATGGCCGGTTGCTGCCCACGATCGCCAGCCCGTTTATCTCGGAACTGATTTGTGAACGGGTCGAATGCGGGAGCTATGGAAGTACGGAAGCCGCCTGGTCGGCAATCATGGGACGGCCTGATCTGTCGGAAAGTGATCCCAGCCCCGATGAAGAATCCATCGATATCCGGGACGATTGTCCGCCATTGGCAGATCAGACATCCGGTTCCGACACTCCGTACAAGCCATTATTGACAACGGGGGCCGCTCTGCTTGGAGGCAATTCCCCTCCCGCAAAAATTCCTGTTGGTTTCGGAATGGGACAAATGGTGCGGCATCCGAGATATGGCACCGGACTGGTCGTGGGGCAGAGTGGGTATGGTTCCCGACGAATGGTCACCGTCAATTTTTCCAGCCCGGAACGAACCGAAACGTTCATCCTCAGCAAGGCTCCGTTGCAGCCGATGGGGAACAGCCAGTAATGGACAGCTCTTCCCCCTTTTTTCCCCAATCCTTTTTTCTCTCAAGTTGTTATTCCGCTCCAAACTTCTCACACTGACAACCAGCGAACAGTTGCCATGTGTCATCCACAATGAGGAGATCCGCTTCGAATGACTCACATCAGATTTTCGCTCGTTCTGGGGCTGTTGCTGTTGGGAACTGCCGGGGATGGAGTTCGCGGATTTGCGGGAGAATCCCGGGTCGAACTGATTGCCCATCGCGGAGCCTCCTTCGATGCCCCGGAAAATACCGTGGCCGCTTTCAAGCTGGCCTGGAAGCAGCATGCCGACGGCGCGGAATGCGATCTGTATCTCACATCCGATCGGCAGATCATTGCCTGCCATGACAAATCGGCCAAAAGAACAGCTGGAATCGATCAGCTGATCGCAAAATCGACATTCCAGGAATTGCGGGCACTCGATGTGGGAAAATGGAAAGGGCCCGCATTCGTCGGAGAAAAGATGCCCACCCTGGAGGAGCTGCTGGAAACCATTCCTCGCGGAAAAAAAATCTATCTGGAAGTGAAATGCGGTCCGGAGATTGTTCCGCAGTTGATCCGCCGGCTGCACGCCAGCGGTAAGCCTGTTGAAGAGACTCCGGTGATCTGTTTTCAGGCAGACGTCATCGCTGCGGTCAAACAGCAAAAACCGGAGTTGCCAGCCTATTATCTGGCGGATCCAAAGAAAGTGGCCGTTTCCGAACTGATTGCGAAGGCCCATGCGATTCATGCGGATGGCGTGGATCTGAAGAGTTGTCCGGAGCTTACCCCGGAGTATGCCCATCAGGTGCTGGCCGCCGGATTACGACTCGACGTCTGGACAGTGGACGATGTCACGGAGTTGGACCGCCTGATACAAATGGGGGTCAATGGGGTGACAACCAATCGCCCCGGTTTTCTACGGGAATATCTTGCCGCGGAGAAATAACTTCAATGAGACAGGGTTGAAATCTGAACGCCTCAAACATAAACCATCATTGACGGGAAAAGGTTCGTATCACGAATCCTCCTTCTGGATGACTTGTTGACTTTTGTGCCAAGCCTCAATTGGAGTTCCAGATGTCGCACATCAAAATGAAGCCATTCCAATTATGGTTCATGGTCTTGATGATTGTTGCCTTCTGTTCCGGAATGAACCAGGGACAGGCGGCAGGCTGGCAGGCTGGACAGGGGAAAGCCAAGATCACGCCACCGGAATACATGCCCATGGCGGGATATGCCAGCCGGGGACCGAAACATGCCACCGGAAAGCTCACCGATCTCTGGGCCAAGGCGCTGGTTCTTCAAGATGCCCACGGAAAACAGGCCGTGCTGGTGACGCTGGATCTGGTTGGAATCGATGGTGGCCTGACTTCGGAAATCAGCGCGGAGCTGAAACGGGAATTTCATTGGGATCGGAGCCAGATCGCTTTCTGCACGTCTCACACCCATAGTGGTCCGGTGATCAAACGGACGCTGATGCCGATGCATTACATTGTCTTCGATGAGGAGAACCAGCAACTCACCGAGCGCTATGAAGCCTTCTTGAAAAAGAACATTTTGCAGGCGGTACGAGATGCCGTCTCCCGGTTGCAGCCAGCAACCTTGGAATGGAACAGCGGGCGAACTGATTTCGCGGTCAATCGCCGCGAGAATCGCGAACCGGAGGTTCCCCAGCTGCGCGCCGAAGGAAAATTGCGGGGGCCGAACGATCACGATGTCCCTGTTCTGTTGGTGAAATATCAGGGAACGCTGGGAGCAATTGTGTTTGGTTATGCTTGTCACAACACCGTTCTGGGAGGAATGGAATGGTGCGGAGATTACGCGGGCTATGCGCAGATTGACCTGGAAAAACAGTTCCCTGGCTGTCAGGCAATGTTCTGGGCAGGATGTGGAGCGGACCAGAATCCTCTCCCTCGAAAAACGGTTGAACTGGCCCAGGAATATGGACGCCGGTTGGCCTCCGCGGTGGCAGCCGTGGTCAAGGGACCGCTCAAACCGATCACTCCGCAACTGTCCACCCGGTTCAATACGGTACGAATTCCGCTCGCACCGGCACCAGGAAAAGAAGAACTGGAAAAGACCATCCATTCAGGCAATCGGTACGAAGTCACCCGCGCGAAGTTACTGCTGGATCAACTCGCCCAGGGAAAAGAACTGGTCAGCGATTATCAATATCCGATCGAAGTCTGGAAACTGGGCAACGATGTGACCTTTGTCATTCTTAGCGGCGAAGTTGTTGTGGACTATGCATTGCGATTGAAAGAGGAATTGAGTCCGGAAAAAGATGCCACCCAGATCTGGTGTGCGGGCTATGCCAATGACGTAATGGCCTATATTCCTTCTCGACGGGTCTTGCGGGAAGGGGGCTATGAAGGGGGAGGGGCGATGGTGTATTACGGCCTGCCTGCTCCCTGGGCTCCCGAAATTGAAGAATTGATTGTTGGCCAAGTCAAAGAAATGGCGACAGCCCATGATCCGGCGGCAAGCCAACAATAAGACGTTCCGATTTGCCGCAGGCAGCCTATCTAGAGCGGAGTTGCAAATGATGTATTACGTCGTTCTTAATGAATTACGAGGAATTCAAGGCCGAGCGTGATAGAACAATGACCAAACTGGCCTAACTGATGAGTCTGTGAATTTTTGTCTGTTGATCCGGCATTGCCGGAACCAGTCTCTTTTCAAGAAAGAAGTTTTCATGCAACCGCTGAATCGACGTGGTTTTCTGAAATCGTCCGCCCTGGCGGGAGCTGCCCTCTCCCTGGGATCATTCCGGCCCGTACTGGCAGCCCCCAGCAGCAAGTTGAATCTGGCCTCCGTGGGAGTGGGAGGAAAGGGCTGGTCAGACCTGGTGTCGATTGCCGCCAGTCCGCATGTGAATGTCGTCGCTTTGTGCGACGTGGATGAATCGAAAGAGCATCTGGGGCGGGCAGCGGAGAAATATCCCCATGCCCAGCGTTATTCCGACTGGAGAAAGATGCTCGAACAGAAAGATATTGATGCGGTGCAGGTCTCCACGCCGGATCACATGCACGCTCCGATTGCCCTGGCGGCAATGGCTCTGGGCAAACATGTTTATTGCCAGAAACCGCTGACACATACGATTTTCGAAGCCCGGACCATGGCGCAGGCAGCCGCCAAGGCAAAAGTCGTCACGCAGATGGGGAATCAGATCCAGTCTCATGCGTTTTATCGCACAGCCACGCAGATTGTGCATGACGGCCTGATCGGAAAAGTGAAAGAAGTCTATTCCTGGCAAAGCGGCACTCCCAGCTGGCGGGCCTGGAAAGACCGGCCGGCCGGCAGCGATCCGGTCCCTTCCACTTTACACTGGGATGAATGGCTCGGCGTTGCCCCGGAACGGCCTTATCTCGACAAGTGCTATGCTCCCTTCAACTGGCGGAACTGGCAGGATTTCGGGACCGGTCAACTGGGGGATTTCGGATGCCATATTCTGGATCCTGTCTTCACCAGCCTGAAACTCACTGCTCCGATTTCACTTGTCGGACATGCTCCGAAACTCAACAAGGAAGTCTGGCCGGATCATTCTTCGGTGCAGTACATCTTCCCCGCCACGGAATATACCGCCGGCAAGACCATTCGGGTAACGTGGCTGGACAAGCCCGGTGTCACGCCGCCAGTCGAAAAGTTGTCTCTTCCAGAAGGGACCAAACTTCCCCATGCTGGTTCGGCGCTCATCGGCGAAAAAGGAGTGCTGGTCATCCCGCATGTGGCGGCTCCACAGCTTTATCCCCAGGAGAAATTCGCCGAAATGGACATCCCCAAAGTGGCGGAAAGAAACCATTACACCTCCTGGGCCGATGCCTGCCGTGGCGAGGGATACACAACATCGTTGTTCAGTTACTCCGGACCACTGACGGAAACCGTCCTGCTGGGAACAATCGCCAATCGTTTCCCCGGTGAAAAACTGGAATGGGACGCCGCCGGTTTGAAATTCACCAATTCCGACGCCGCCAACCAGTGGCTGACGAAGCCCTATCGCCGGGGTTGGGAACTGACGAAAGTTTAGAGCTTAAAGCGGAGTTGCAAATGGTGTATCACGTAGATCCTGATGAAATACAGGGAATTCAAGGCCGAGCGTGATCGAACACAGACCAAACTGGTCTAGAACCAGCACTTTCGCCGGGACTCTTGCAGGCGTGCCGGCCATGCACCGCGCCGCCTGCTGATTCCGGGATCTTTTTCTGGTTCAAAAAAAGTTGATCAACAGTTCATGACTTCTTCCCCGCCGTAAGGAGACTTCCTGCCGACGACGGGAAAAAGATCGCGATATGAAACAAATTTGCCGTCTTGTCTGTTCTTTATTGTTTGTCGCTTTACTGGGGATGCTCCCTTTTCGGCCGAGCCTCGCGGTCGATCCTCCAGGAAAGTTTCCTGAGCTTCCACCAGGCCCGCTTGGAGAAATGATTCAACTCGGGGAACAGATTGTGGAGCGGACCACGACCCATCCCCTTTCAAAGCCTTATGTCGGCAATGCACTTAATTGCACGTCGTGCCATTTGGAAAATGGTCGCCACCCCAAGGCCGCAACCTTTCTGGAAGTTGCCACAGCCTATCCCGCATGGGCGCCCCGCGAACAGAAAGTCATTACCCTTGAAGATCGGATTGCCAATTGTTTCATGCGCAGCGAAAACGGCATCCGGCCTCCCAACGGCAGTCCGGTTTGCGTGGCGATTGCCGCCTATATCACATGGTTGTCCACCGACCAGCCTATCCGGATGAATTCAGAGCAGTCTCTGGGGCCGCTGGCCGTCAAGAAACTTTCTCTCGACAGCCGTCAGGCAAATGGTCAGCGAGGCCAGATGATCTACGCCAGACGCTGCGCCGACTGCCATGGCGACGATGGACAGGGGATTGACGAAAATCCTCCGGTCTGGGGATCACAATCGTACAATCAAGGAGCCGGCATGATGCAGGTTTCTAAACTCGCTGCCTGGTTAAAGGTTTCCATGCCGCTGGACGATGTGGACCTGACGGAACAGGAGGCACTCGATGTTGCGGCATTCGTGAACGGGCATGAGCGCTCTCCGTTCATATTGAGCGCTCATCTTCATCCGGACGAACGACCAGAATCCGAGACTGCTCCCCGGGAAAAATAAGCTCTTGGCGTTTGCATCGGCTCCATCAAAAGTTCCCGATAGGAGGTGCTGGTAATGCGAAAGCCGATGGACTGATACAGTTCGGCAGCGGGACGGTTTTCCGCGGTTACATCCAGCGAGACCCGTAACAATCCGTCTCGACGAAATCCCGCGAGGGCTTTCAAAACGAGTGCCCGGCCGAGCCCCAGTCCGCGAAAATCTGGGAGGACTCCGACATTCTGGATGGATCCCACCGTGTGATTGACAGCGACTCCCTGAATCGTTCCACAGGGCAGCGGTCCGCTATGGCTGCTTCCTTCCAATTCGATCAGCCAGGTCGCTTGCGGTAGAAACCCCGGATGCGCGGCAATACTCCGCATCAGTTCTTCGCAACCGCCATAGGTCGATAACGAGGCAAACAGTTGGCTGTCCAGTTCACCGTGAAAGGCGGCGCATTTCACGGCAGCGTGAACTCGGAGAGACTGCGGATCCCACGCCCGCCAGAAGAATCCATCCGGCAGCATCGCCCGTTCCAGCGTATTTCGCCGAAAATCAAGTTCCATCCGCAAGCGTTTCAGTGGCCTTGTCGACATTTTCCGTCCAGCATAAAAACATTCCGGGGACTCTCTCCGTCAGGCAGGCCGAGGCTTCTGCACTGCAACCATTCTGAATTTTCGCAGTTGGTGAGGATTTTGTGCAATATAAATGACATTGAAATCCGATCGGAACGCACCGGCCCCGCGAGGGCATTCTTCCACATCCTGTGGAATTTTGTGCCTACCAGGTTCGTGCGCACGTTGTGGAATCGATACACTTTCAGGCAGCCTCTTCGGGCAACCGTCTGTTTTCGACCTGAAATTTGTTGATTGAAGAAACATGTTTACTGATCGCGTGGAACTGGAATGTCAGGCGGGAGAAGGGGGAAAGGGGTGTTGCAGCTTTCGCCGTGAAGCATTTATTCCGCGTGGAGGTCCGGACGGCGGCGATGGCGGAAACGGCGGCAGCATCGTGATTCGCGCGGACGAAAACCTGGGCAGCCTGTACAGCCTCGTCGGTCATCTGCACTGGAATGCGGAAGACGGGCGTCCTGGAGAAGGTTCCCTTTGTACGGGAAAATCCGGGAAGGACAAAACGATTCTCGTTCCCCCTGGAACGATCATTCGGGATGCGGAAGGGGATTTCATCATCACGGAACTGCTGGCACATGGCGACGAGATTGTCATTGCCCGGGGAGGAAAAGGGGGACGGGGCAATAAGCGGTTCGCCACTTCCACCGATCGGGCGCCGCGTCATTTCGAAGAGGGGGAACCGGGGGAGTTGCGACGGATCCTCCTGGAGTTAAAGCTCATTGCTGACGTGGGCCTCATTGGAAAGCCAAACGCCGGGAAAAGTACACTCCTGAGCCGATTATCCCGGGCGACACCTGAAATCGCAGCCTATCCCTTCACAACAAAATACCCCAATCTGGGTGTGGTCCAGGTGGGCCATGACGACTTTTTTGTGATGGCCGACATCCCCGGACTGATCGAAGGGGCACATGCCGGAATCGGACTCGGTCACGAGTTTTTGAAACATGTCCAGCGAACCCGAATCTTCATTCATCTCGTTGAGCCGGATCCAATGGACCAGTCCAATCCGGTTCAGAATTATCACCAGATTCGCAAAGAGCTGGAACTGTACGATCCTGAGTTGTTGACTCGACCGGAATTTGTGGTCGTCTCCAAATGCGAGCTTCCCGATGCCCAGGCTTGCGCGGAGTTACTCGAAGAAAGCCTGGGACATCCCGTCATGCGGATTTCCGCAGCAACCGGAAAAGGACTTCCCGAATTGACCCGGAAGGTTATGGACCGGATGAAGCCGAGCGGTAATAGTCCGAACATCATGGCATGACGTTTCTTCCGGGATGAAGCAAGGCTTCCGGAAGAGTTCGTGCCGAGACAGGAGTTTCGCAAGGAAGGAATCTTCAGGACAAAGGAGTCTTTCTTTCCTTTTTCGTCCCCCCCCCCTGTTTTTTCGATTCCCGATCGTTCCTCCGGGTCACGATTCCAGGTCACAGAAGTTCCAACCGGTGGAAAGTGCCTGCGGAATTAACTCTCTGAGCAGTTGTGGCGTCACATGGTGGGAGACGTCATTGTCATGCAGGCAGATGATGGATCCCGGGCGGACATTCCGCTGATAGACCCGTTGTAAGCGGGGGAGATCGCTGGCGGGATGATAATCGGGAGGAAGCAAGTCCCACAGGACCACTCGTGAATGCCGCCGCCGTGCCCAGGCCCGCGCGGTATAGGTGATGTGACCATATGGAGGCCGCATCCATCGAATGGGTTGACCAGTAATCTTCTCCAGCGTCTGCTGGCAACGAGTCAGTTCTTTCAGCAGATGGATTCTGGTGCATTTCCAGAAGTCCGCGTGAGACCAGGAATGATTGCCGATCTCATGCCCTTCCGAAAGGATTTCCCGGACCAGTTCCGGCCAGCGGCGAGCCCGTTCTCCCAAGAGAAAAAATGTGGCGGGAATATTGTACTGCCGCAGGATCTCCAGCAGAACAGGCGTTCCTTCCGGATGAGGGCCGTCGTCAAATGTCAGCGAAAGAACGCGCGCCTGCTGGGGATGCGAAATACGGCTGACCACCTGGGGAAGCCTGGAGAAGACGTGACGCGGAACCTGCGTTCCCAGCCAGTCCCGCAATCGCGAGCGAAACGTCAGCAGCACTGGAGATTCTTCAGGCCGTTTCACACACAGTTCCATGGCAATCGCGCATTGCCGGTTTGTTTCCAGTGACAATCAAAGCCATTCACGCTGCACAAAATCTACGCCAGTTGCGAAAATGGTATTTTCACGCTTTTCGGCTGGCCCTCGTCCTTTTCTCCAGAAATTCGCGGGAGGATTGGATTGCATTGCCTGAAAGGGAATTCGTTCCAATCCGTCTCTGGAACCGGATCTCTGGAACCGGATGAAGAAAGCTCGCAATTCATTTCGACAACGTCAACAGAGAATGATCGAGGTCTGGGGGGGAAAGAATCTTTTTGGATCGCACGAAAATGCTCTGGTAAGCAGCCTGCGCGTCCAGGGCAAATCATTGACGCTTGCACCTGGCCCGTTTAGAGTTGAAGGCGGGGAGAGCAAATTGCTCTCCCCGGGGCTCGATTGGTACGGATGGTTCGTTCCGGTCGTAACCAAAATTATTCATGCTGCACAAATCTTCGTCAGCTGCGAAAATTCAGAATATTTGCCCGTGCAGCGTGTCTTTGAATTGATGAGACGCTGGCTCCGGCGTTGCAGAAACATGGTCCGGATGGGGCACTCCGCTTCAGTCGGCACTATTCTCACAAGGTGGATTTCTCAATGGTATCCGGAAAATCTTCGGACGATCGGTCTTCATCGGATTCCAGTTCCGGTTCTAAAAAAAGCGAAAAGAACGGCGGCGCCACCTTCTGGTATCTCCTGATTGGGCTGATTATTCTGGTTCTGGGGCTCACCTGGCTGCGGGAACAGACACTTGCCAAAGAAATGAAATTCGGGGATTTCGTCGACAAACTTGAATCGGGCGAATTGAACGGCGGAAACATCTATGAATTGCAGTTCAGCGAGCAGTTCATTCAATTTCAGAATCAGCCCAAGCCGAATCTCAAGCGGACATTGACGGGAACGCCCTCCCCGACGACGGATGCCACAGCCCCTTCTCCAGGCACTGATTCTGCGGCAACATCTGCTGCTGGAAAGTTGGAACGATTCCGCATTCCCATTGGGGGAATTCCCGCCCCCAAGCTCGCCAATCTGATGGACTTGCTGGGAGAAAAGCACATTCAGTACAGCGGGTCGTCGCCTCCACCGGAATGGGGAGCCTTGTTATCGATTTTGCTCATGGCGACGGTGGTGCTGATTTTCATTTTCTTTTTGCGGAAAATCGGTGGTCCGGGGCAGGCCATGTCGTTTGGCCGCAGCCGTGGCCGGTTGTATGCGGAAGATGATGTCAAAATCACGTTTGATGATGTGGCCGGCATCAATGAAGCGGTCGAAGAACTGCGAGAAGTCGTCGAATTTCTGCGGACTCCCGGCAAATATCAGGCGCTGGGAGGACGAATTCCACGAGGCGTCTTATTGGTTGGTCCGCCGGGAACCGGAAAAACACTGCTCGCCAAAGCGGTCGCGGGTGAAGCCGGAGTCCCATTTTTCAGCCTGTCCGGCTCCGACTTCGTGGAGATGTTTGTCGGTGTGGGGGCGGCTCGAGTTCGGGACATGTTCTCTCAAGCGGCTCAAAAATCCCCCAGCATCATTTTCATTGATGAACTTGATGCGCTGGGAAAAGTTCGTGGCAGCGGAATGCCGGGAGGACACGATGAGCGGGAGCAAACACTTAACGCTCTGCTTGTGGAAATGGATGGATTTTCTTCCGATCAAAGTGTGATTGTGATGGGGGCCACCAACCGCCCGGAAACCCTCGATCCCGCTCTGATGCGGCCGGGACGGTTTGATCGCCATGTCCTGGTGGATCGTCCGGATTACAAAGGGCGTGAAGCCATTCTCAAGGTTCATGCCCGTAAAATCAAAATGGCTGACGACGTGCAACTCGGCCGCATTGCCAAATTGACTCCCGGTTTTGTCGGTGCCGACCTGGCCAATCTGGTGAATGAAGCCGCGCTATTGGCTGCCCGCAGCGATAAATCGGCGGTTTCCATGGTGGAATTTGAAGAAGCCATTGAACGAGTTGTGGCGGGGCTCGAAAAAGGAACCAAAATCATTCAGGACGACGAAAAACAACGCGTTGCCTATCACGAATGTGGACATGCCCTTGTCGCCAGCAGTCTCCCATTGACAGATCCTGTTCACAAAATTTCCATCATTCCTCGTGGTTTCGGCGCGCTGGGATACATGTTGCAGCGTCCCGAAGACGACCGGCATCTCATTACCCAGACAGAAATCCTGAACCGGATTTGCGTCATGCTGGGAGGCATTGCCGCCGAAGACACCGTTTACGAAGAGACTTCCACCGGTGCCCAGAATGACCTGGAACGGGCGACGGATCTGGCAGGGCGCATGGTGATGGAATTCGGCATGAGCCCGAAGCTGGGACGTGTCAACTACCGGGAAGCCAAGCGGTCCCCCTTCCTCAATGGAGCCCCCACCGGCGGGAGCGACTACGTTCACAGCGAGCACACCCTCCGCGAAATTGATCTGGAAATCCGGCGCATTATCGATGAGTGCATGGAAATCGCCCGGGAAATTCTCCGCTCGCAGCGCCCGGTCCTGGAACAGATGACTTCCGAACTGATCGAACGGGAAGTGATGAACGCCGATCAATTAAAAGTGATTCTGGATGCCCATAAAACCGGTCCGCAATTGAAGCCGGGAACTTCCATGCCCCGCCCGGTGTCCGCGATGGAAGAGGGAGACGCTGCTGCCCGCCCCGGCATGAAGCAGGCCTCCGATGGCTGAGTCCTTCATCGACTCCATTGATGATTCCCGTCTGACTCCCTATCGGCATTTGAAACGGATGAACCTGACTCGCCATTCAGGACTGTTCATCGCCGAAGGAATACGGCTGGTGGAACGACTTCTGGCCAGTGACTTCGAGATCGATTCGATTCTGGTCAGCGAAACTCACGTCCGACGGCTCTCGCCGGAGATTCGTTCCCGACATCAGATTTATCAAGCCCCGCTGCCACTTCTGGAACGGATCATCGGGTTTCAGTTTCATTCGGGAATGCTGGCCTGCGGACGGCGGCCGCAGCAGGTTCCACTTGAACAATGGCTTGCGGGGCAGGAATCGTCCGGCCTCATTCTAGGCTGTCCACAGACATCCGATCCCGACAATCTGGGAACAATGATTCGGACAGCCGCAGCCTTCGGTGCTTCGGGCATGATGGTCGGGACATCGTCCGCGGATCCGTTTTCGCGGCGGACGCTGCGAATTTCGATGGGAAATGCCTTCTTTCTCCCCATTTTCGAGTCATCGAATTTTTCGGCTGATCTTCAACGAATGCAGCAGGAATTCGGTTTTCAGGTCTATGCCAGCCTGCTCGACCGCGATGCAATTCCGCTTTCCACCGCCCAGCGTTCGTCCCGGATGGTGTTGCTGATGGGAAATGAAGATCACGGCCTGAGTGCCGAACTGGCGGCACAAGCAGACGTTAAAATCACGATTCCGATGGCGGAACAGATCGATTCGCTGAATGTCGGCATTGCTGCCGGCATCATGTTGCATCATTTCACACAGACCGTCTCTTTTTAAGTTTTGAAAGGCCGATTCATGCCGCCGAACCGATATATCGCCGTTGATGACTATGTGACCGGATTGCTTGTTGGTGAAAACGATTTTCTCACGCAGGCCCTCAAGGACAGCGAAGCAGCCGGACTGCCGTCCATTGCCGTCTCTCCCGCACAGGGGAAATTTTTGTCTCTGCTGGCGATGGCCTGTGGAGCCAAACGAATTCTGGAGATCGGCACGCTGGGGGGATATAGCACGTTATGGATGGCTCAGACCCTTCCCAGGGAAGGGCGGCTGATCACGCTGGAATTCGAACCGCTTCATGCGGAAGTGGCCCGGCAGAATCTGAAACGAGCCGGTCTGGCGGACAAGATCGACATTCGCGTGGGCGCGGCAGCCGACAGCCTGAAAACCCTTGCCCAGGAAAAACAGGCCCCGTTCGACCTGATTTTTATTGACGCGGATAAGGACAATTATCCGGTCTATCTCGAACTGGTCCTCCCGCTGACCCGTCCCGGAACGATGTTGATTGCCGATAACATCGTCCGTGAAGGGGAATTGATTAACCGGGAATCGACCGATCCGCGCGTTCAGGGCGTCCGCCAATTCTGTGAACAGCTGGCGAATCATCCCCAATTGGAATCCACAGTCATCCAGACAGTGGGCAGCAAAGGATATGACGGATTCGCGATGGCGATTGTACGAAGATAAACGACGCCGGATGAATTCCGGTTCCCGGCTCCCCATCCCCTATTCTTAATGCGTTCCATGGAATCATCCCAATTCCCCCAGTTCAACCAGTCTTCAGAATGGGATGTCAAACTCTGCGGGCTGTGACAGAAGCACCGGGGAAGTTTTCGGTTGGGGACGGCAAAATTGAAGTTTCTCCTCAAGTTTTCAAATGGCCGACAGTAAGATCGAGTGCATGATTCAGCCGCATCATGCCGGTTTCCGGAGTTGGTGAAAACAAAGCCATTCCCGGCCCTGATTGTCGTGAACCGTAAAAATCTGGAAGAGGGAGGCCAGAAAAATGGTTGCCTCCTCTCATTCCCTGTGGCAGCATGGAGGCGAATGTTCGGATCAGGAGGGTTCGACCCAAGTCAGAAGACGACTGAGAAAGACACCTGTGAAGACTGTTCGGAGGTTTGCCGTGATGCGTCATGTACTCGGTGGAGCGGTGGCCTTGGCTGCTGCTCTCTGGGGCGGATCCGCCGCCCAAGCGGGCTGGTTCCACGGGCCGGGCTATAACGCCTGCCCTGTTTCCTGTTGTGCGCCAACATCCTGTTACACCGCCTGCAAGGTGGAACGAGAGACCTGTTATCGCACTGTTTATGAGACGGTTTGCGAACCGGTCCAGGAAACCTGTTCCCGGACGGTGATGGAAACTGTCTACGAAAATGTGCAGACCACCTGCTACCGCAACGTGGTCGAGCAGGCCTTTCGTGAAGAACAGTACCAGGTCAATCATCCCATATATGAAACCGGCTACCAGGAACAGCAGTACCAGGTCCAGCGGCCGGTCTATGAGACTCAATATCGCCAGGAAAACTATCAGGTTTCCCGTCCCGTATTTGAAACAGTGAACAAGCAGGTCTGCCGGACAGTCATGCGTCCGGTGACGGAGACCGTGAATCGGCAGGTCCAGCGAACCGTAATGCGCCAGGTCGTGGAAACGGTGAACCAGGAACGGTGCTACACCGTGATGCGACCGGTGACAACAACACGCACCGTCCAGCGGGTCGTCGGCCAATGGGTGAATCAACCCGTGACGATTCCCGGACCGGTTGTCCCGCAGGTGACACGCGATTGCAACGGTTGCCCGCGCGTCTGTCTCACACAGTGTCCACCGGTCCAGACATGCCGCCGGGTGTGGTGTCCGCGCGTTGTGCAGTGCCAGGTTCCCTGCACGACGATGGTGCCGCAAGTTGTGCGTCAGGTCTGTCCGGTACAGGTCTGCAAGCTCGTTCCGGAATGTGTGACCGAAAATCATCCCATTCAGATTTGCCGTATGGTCCCCGAGCAAGTGACGGAAACGGTTCCTGTCCGCACGTGCCGGTGGGTTTGTGAAACACAGACCCGGCAGATTCCATTTCAAGTCTGCAAAATGGTCTGTGAAACACGCACCTGCAAAATCCCGACACGAACGTGCCGAATTGTGACCGAAACCAAAACCCGCCGTATCCCCTACTGCGTGACCCGAAAAGAACCGTTCACGGTGACGCAACAAGTGGCCAAATACGTGCCGCGTCAGGAACAGTTCACCGTCACGCGGATGGTTTCCAAAGTGGTCCCCCGGCAAGTGGCCTATGAAGTCTGCAAAATGGTTCCTGTGCAAACCTGCTGTCCCACCGCTCCCTGCGGAACATGTGCCGCTTCCGGACTGGGGGGATGTGCTGATGGAAGCTGTGCCAGCGGAAACTGCTCTGGAAATGTTGCTCCTTATGAAGCAGCCAAACCCGTTCCCGAACAGAACGTTCCCACCCCAGCCACCACTCCGAAGGAACAGGCAGGCCCCATGCTCAATCCCATGCCGGCTGGACCATCCACATAGGGGGCTCGCCGTCCGGTTCTGACAACGAACGTTTCGTTCTCACAAGGAAATCTTCTTCAAGGCCGCTTCGCAGGAAGCGGCCTTTTCAATGGATGAAACTCCAATGCGATCTCTTCCATGATGACATCGTCTTGCACCAGCATCGTCCCAAACGCGCATGAGCCACGTTTGGCCATGCGCGTTCCAGCCAGAGCCAAAATGCCCGCATTCACTTATGCCGACAGGTAGCCGTTTTTGGTGAGATAGGCAATCACTTCATCCGCCAGTTCATCAATTCCCTTGGAGTCCGAATCCAGGACCAGTTCCGGTTTCTCCGGAGCTTCGTACGGATCGTCAATTCCGGTGAATCCTTTGATCTCTCCCGCGCGGGCTTTCTTGTAAAGACCTTTCGGATCCCGCTTCTCGCACGTGTCCAGCGAAGCGTTCACGTAGATTTCGACGAATTCGCCCGGATCCAGAATCTTGCGGACATTGTCGCGATCGATCCGGTATGGGGAAATGAAGGCGGTCAGCGTGATGATTCCGGCGTCGGAAAACAACTTCGAGACTTCTCCGATCCGGCGGATGTTTTCCATGCGGTCTTCCGCTGAAAAACCGACTCCAAAACGGGCTCCCGCCGCTTCTGAAAACCCCGCCTTTTCCACGAGCGACTTTTTGTCCTTGTTCAGGCCGAAACGGACATTGTCTCCGTCCAGAACATAGGTGTGCTTACCCGCTTCATGGAGCTTGTGATCGACGGTATTGGCAATGGTGCTTTTTCCGGAACCGCTCAGCCCGGTGAACCACAACACTGCCCCCTTGTGTCCCATCAGCTGTTGACGTTTGTCGCTGGAGACCTTGTGTTCATGCCAATGAATATTGACGCCGCTGTCTGTTGCCATATTTGAGATCCGTTTGTTAATCAACTGCCCGCAGGCCAGAGCGAGACATTTTGTTTTTGGGAGAAAAAATCGTCCTGATTGCCTCACCTGCGGCTGCTGGCCGTATGAAAGCCGGTGCGAACCGCTGCCTCTGTTCGGAAAACCGGGCGCATCCTAGAGAAAGTCCTGCGGTATTGCCACTCCGTTTTCGATGGACATTTCTGCAAGCTCTCCGAGATTTGTTTTTTCGATCCCGTGTCGAAAAAGAACTCGTTTTTACAGAAATTGAGAACGGAAAGACTCCCTCGGGTTCGTTCGACTGGAGACCTCATTTCTGACGTGCTACAGTGCTTCTCAACTGTTCCCGTCGGCACGGATTTCCATCCTGAACCCAAGCGGATCAACGTTGCATCAGCCACGTTCCGCCCCCACGGACGGGAACCAAAGCCATTCCTCAAAACAAACAGCAGCAGACCGATTAGAGATCATCTCCGGCAAGACGCTGGGGCAGGAAGGGAAGTGAGAGTGTCGAACAGACCTGATTTTCAAAAAATGGACCTGATTCCGGTCATTGCCCAGGATGACCAGACGGGAGAAGTTCTGATGCTGGCCTACATGAACGAAGAGGCTTACGAAGAGACGCTGAAGACCCATCGTGTCTGCTATTACAGCCGGAGCCGCCAGAAACTTTGGCGCAAGGGGGAAGAAAGCGGCAATGTCCAGGAATTGAAAGGCTTGTATCTGGATTGCGATGCCGACACGCTTCTGGTCAAGGTTCATCAGCGGGGGGGCGCTGCCTGCCACGAAGGCTACAAAAGCTGTTTCTTTCGTAAAATCGATCCTGCCAGCGGCGCGGTCAGCGTGGAAGGGGAACGGGTCTTCGATCCGGCGGTTGTCTATCAGAAGAAATAGTGCTATGACCACGAGGAGATGAAGGTAAAACGTGTCTGAAGACGAGGATCGCATGGAAACCGTGTCCCGCAAGGGGCCTGGTGATGTCCCCGGGTTCGTCAGCCGGTTTGCCCGGGTCTTCCATTCATATCATTCCAGTCTGACACTCCAGAGAGTTCTATTCCGTATCGGAAGTGGTGCGGGATTTCGCGGAATCCTTCCCCAAAGCGGCTTGTTGAGAAAGTTTCATGATGTCGAACGAAAAACTGAAACTCGGTATTCCCGCCGGCAGTCTTCAGGAAGCAACTGCGGAATTGTTTCGCAAAGCTGGGTACAAAATCACCTTCTCCTCCAGGTCGTATTATCCCTCCATTGACGACGATGAGATCGAATGCCTGTTGATTCGGGCTCAGGAAATGGCCCGGTATGTCGAAGATGGCATTTTGGATGCCGGCATCACCGGATACGACTGGGTCATGGAAACGCAGGCAAACGTTCACGAAGTGTGCGAACTGCTGTTCTCCAAGGCGAGTCGTCGTCCGGTTCGCTGGGTCCTGTGCGTTCCGGAAGATTCTCCCGCGCAGACCGTTCAAGACTTGCAGGGAAAGCGAATCGCGACGGAAGCCGTGGGACTGACGCAGGGCTATCTCGCGCGGCACGGAGTGACCGCCGATGTGGAATTTTCCTGGGGGGCCACTGAAGTGAAACCTCCCCGGCTGGCGGATGCCATTGTCGAAGTGACCGAAACAGGTTCTTCGCTCCGCGCGAACAATCTGCGGATTCTCGATGAAGTGATTCAAAGTACCACCCGGCTGATTGTGAACCGGAACTCCTGGCGCGACGACTGGAAGCGGGAAAAGCTGGAAGGAATTGCCCTGATGTTGCAGTCCTGCCTGGCCGCGGAAGGCAAAGTGGGATTGATGATGAACGTTCGCCGAGTTGATCTGCCCAAAATTTTGAACGATCTTCCAGCACTGAAAGACCCAACGGTCTCCTCCCTGTCCGATCCGGAATGGGTGGCTGTGAACACGATTATTGATGATGCCGTTGTCCGGTCGATCGTGCCCAAGCTCAAGGCGGCGGGCGCCAATGGAATTGTCGAGTTCCCGATCAGTAAAATTATTGATTAGAACAAATTGCCCTGACGTGTACTCGCAAATCGCGTTGAATTTGATAAATGACCGGTTTCCACGTGATGGAAACGCGTCTCATCCGGCGTTGATGCGATCTCCGGGACGCCTGAACTTTCCTCTTGTTTTCTGATCATGGCCTGTCATGTCTGAACGAGTTTATCTGGCAATCGATCTGGGGGCGGAGAGCGGACGTGTCATGGCTGGACTGTTTGACGGCCGGCAGATTCGCCTGGAAGAAGTGCACCGCTTTGCCAATGGGCCGATCTCCGTTGCGGGAACCCGCCGGTGGGATCTGATCGGCCTTTGGAAGCAGATTCAACACGGATTGCAATTGGCCGCGGGCCGATACGGTGAGAAGATCGTTTCCATCGGCGTTGACACCTGGGGGGTGGACTATGTCCTGCTCTCCAGCCATGATGAAATGCTGGGCCAGCCTTATCATTATCGCGATCCGCGGACCGAAGGCATTCTGGAAAACGCCTGCTCCCGCGTTCCCCGGCGGGACATCTTCGCAGCAACCGGCTTGCAGTTCATGCCGATCAATTCGTTGTACCAGATCCTGTCCATGCAACTGAAAGATCCGGAGCTGCTGGCGATGGCGCATCGCTTTTTAATGATTCCGGACTTCTTTCACTGGTTGCTGTGCGGCAGCAAAGTGGTGGAATTCACCAATGCCACCACGACCCAGTTTTTCGATCCCCGCCGCCGCGACTGGGCCGTTGATCTGTTGCGCAGATTTGATGTGCCGGTCAAAATGCTGCCACAGGTTGTCACTCCCGGAACGAATCTGGGCAAAATACGGGCAGAAGTCGCCCAGGCGACGCATCTTCCTCGCGTTGATGTGGTTGCTCCCCCCACGCATGATACCGCCGCCGCCGTGGCGGCTGTTCCCAGCACCGCCACCGGAACCGCGACATGGGCCTACATCAGTTCGGGAACCTGGTCGCTGATCGGCGTGGAAGTGCAGCAGGCCATTCTGAATGATGCGGCCCTCAAACAGAACGTCACCAACGAAGGAGGCGTGGATGGAACATATCGGCTCTTGAAAAATGTGATGGGATTATGGCTCGTGCAGGAATGCCGCCGCAGCTTGCAGGAGGCGGGAACGACACTCGACTATGCCCAGCTCGCCGTATCCGCCGAAAAAGCAGCCCCTTTCCGCTCGCTCATTCACCCCAATGACGATGTTTTTCTCAGCCCGGAAAACATGATCACCGCCATTCAGGACTGGTGTCGCCATCACGGAGAACCCGTTCCGGAACAACCGGGGGAACTCGTCCGGTGTGCCCTGGAAAGCCTGGCGTTGAAGTATCGTGACGTCCTGGAAGGAATCGAATCCCTGACGGGCGAAACGGTGAATGTGATTCACATTGTCGGGGGTGGATGCCAGAATCACCTGTTAAACCAGTTCACCGCGAATGCGTGCGGGAAAACGGTAATTGCCGGACCGGTGGAAGCCACAGCGCTTGGAAACGTTCTGATTCAGGCCCGGGCGGACAACCAGATCGGCTCGCTCGCGGAAATTCGCCAGGTCGTGAGAGAGAGTTCCGAGTTGAAAACATTCGAACCCATGCACCGGGAAGCCTGGGACACAGCTTATGCCCGGTATCGCCAGTTGACCGGTTCCCGTTAATACTTCTTATCTTATCAGAGCGGAGTTGCAAATGGTCTATCACGCAGATCCTGATGAAGCACAGGGAATACAAGACCGAGCGTGATAGACTAAAGACCAAACTGGTCTAGAAACGCGGCACATCATTCGGGAAGCCAGCTTTCTCCCTGTGGAGCAGGTCCTCTTCTCCGATCCCTCAAATTCTTCCAGATCGCAATCATATCCATGGGTTTTTTCGATCATCTGAAATCGGCATTGAAGAAAACGTCCGACGTTCTGCGGACGGACGTTCGGGATTTGCTCAAAGCCGGGGAAATTCTCGATGAAAACAAGCTGGAAGAATTTTATCGAGGCCTGATCACCACCGATATGGGAGTGGCGGCCGCAACCGAAGTTATCGACGCCCTTCGAAAGGAATTTGGCGGCCGAACGGTTGTTCCGGAGAAAATCTGGGAATTGGTTCGCGTTCGGGTCAAAGCCATTTTACAGGGAGATTCGCCGCAACCATGGAACTCTTCGGAACCAGTTTCACCGCTTTCCATGGCGCGTTCCGGCCCCACGGTGATCCTTGTTTCCGGAGTGAACGGCGTTGGTAAAACAACCTCGATCGCCAAACTCGCCCGAATTTTGCATCAGGCGGGAAAAAAGGTCGTGCTGGCGGCCGGAGATACATTTCGTGCCGCTGCGGTCGACCAACTCACGATGTGGAGCCAGCGGATCGGTTGTCAGATCGTGACGAAACCTCCCGGGAGTGATCCGGCCAGTGTTGCCTATGAAGGTTGCGAACAAGCAGTGCAGCAGCAGGCGGATTTCGCCATTATCGATACCGCGGGCAGGCTGCAAACCCAGCAAAACCTGATGGCTGAACTTCAGAAGATCCACCGGGTGATCGGAAAACGGATTGACGGGGCGCCGCATGAGAGTTTGCTGGTGCTCGATGCCACGACGGGACAAAACGGGATCAGCCAGGCGGCGAAATTCAGCGACGCCGCTGGTTGTACCGGAATCATTCTGACCAAACTGGACGGGACCGCGAAGGGGGGCGTTGTCATTGCCATTCGCCAGAAAATGGGGATTCCGGTGAAGTACATCGGAGTAGGGGAACAGATCGACGACTTGCAGGTCTTCTCCGCGGAAGATTTCGTCAATGCACTCTTTGTCGATCTTTAAAAGACCAGGCAAGCCAACGGGCTTTCAGGAAAGAAGTTCTTCCTGCAAGGCGGCGATCACCCGCTGGGATTGCTGTTCCAGTTCGGGAAGAGACTGCTGGATGGTCTCCAGATCCCGCTGGCGACCACTCATTTCGATGATGAGAGCCGCCGCGACGGTGGCATGAGCGTCGAAATTGGACGCCAGTCCTTTCAGACTGTGCGCGCTCCGCGTAATCAATTCAAAATCACGAATCTCGATGCCTCGCTGAATTTCCTGCAGCAATACCGGACCGTCTTCGAGATAAAATTGTGCCAGATCGCAAAGCAATTCGCGATCATTTTCCAGGCGAGCCAATGCCGGGGCAAGATGAATGACCGGATCGGAATCTGGATTTTGCCGTGAGGAAACCATGAGACCGCTAAACTTTTTCGCAGTGATGAATACCCTCTTTAGCGAGGCGGATTCATCGGCCGTCCACGATCAGGCGTCTGAATGCTAATCGGGAAAAAACGTCTCGGCGTGCTTCTGGGTGCCGCGAACAAAACTTCTCAAAAGGTGAGCGTCGCCCTGCCGTGAGCGGATCGGGACAAGTCTTGCCGAGCATTTTCAATGACATCAGAAGGCATCTCAGACATTTTGCTGCTGTCCTGACAAATCCCGAGAGTGCCTGATGTCACTATGACAACCCCTGGCCTGATGGACAAGTCGAATGCCAGCCGAAATTTGAATGCTGCCGGAATCGGATGCGGAATACGAAATCTGATCATTCATCTCTGCCCTCATTTCCGCTTGTCCCGATGTTCAGTCATCGTGCTTGTCAATCGTTTCCTGGAGTTTCTGCCCCGCGTTCTCCACAGCCTCTCCCCCTTTTCGAATGGCCTGATGCGTATCCTTCTCAATCTTTTCCGTCTCCACGGTCACTGTGGCCTGATTATTTCCATTGGTCCGGATTGTCACCCATCCCAGAAGGACAAGGACAATCACAATCACAACGAAAGCCAGTACAGCACGCACGGGATCAACTCCATGAAAAGATCAGGGGCTGAAAATCAGGGGGAAAACTGGTTCGATGCGGGAGGGCGAAACTCCATGTTGAACTTGTCGTCCATACATTCTCTGGGGAATGACTCGAAAGGAGCTTCGCCTCCCGGTTTCGCGACCGTTTCCAGGAGAATTCCAGCCGAAACCAGTCTGCGGCCTGATGGCTTAAGAACCTGTCAGCCCGTCAGAACAGAATTGGAATGACTACGCTTGCGGGGTGCGGCGACCGGTCAGGGCCGACACAATGAACAGCACCAGGAAGACCACGAAGCAGATTTTTGCAGCCCAAGCCGCTGTTCCTGCCAGACCTCCAAAACCCAGCAACGCAGCCACCAATGCGATAATCAAAAACGTAATTGCCCAGGACAACATGATGCACTCTCCTAGCTGTGACACGAGACATTCCGCATGGAATTGTGCCGTTGGGGGAATGGCATGAATCAGAACGCTTCCGATCCATGAGGACGGTTCATTTCGAAAATCCTGTAACGCACATTCCATGCCGATGCTGAAAAGAAGGCCAGATCTGGACGCTCAGCGACCAGTCGGGCGGATGGCTTCCGATGACCGCTGAAACTTCCGGCTTCTATTCTGCCTGAATCTGTCGGAAGAGGGGTGAAGCGATTGGGCGCTGGCTCCGCTTGAATGATGAATCGCGCGTCTGGGGAGACAAAAATGGGGTCTGAGCCAGGTCAGCAGGGACATCGTTGGTGATTTTGAGAGGTCCGGAATTCCCGCTCCCCATGTCAACCTCCGCCCCAATGACGATCTTCTGTTTCCGGCGCTTCCGACAGCTCAATTCCCTTTCTCAAAAAAAGTCGATGACAAGAATTCTCTTCTCTGCTTAAAGAAAATGCCGCAGGGACTGTTTCGCTTTTCCAATAGAACAGTTTACATTGATGGTCGAGTTGGCGGAGAAATGGATTCCGTCAGCTCAACCTGCCTGTTTGTCTTGCCACCATCACAGTTCCAGAATGGCATTGGCTTTACGCCGGTTTCCGGAACTGCTTGAACCAGTCAACTTCCTTGACTCCGCAGGGATGACTCCACTTGAATTGTGATTGAATCGCCAACTTTTCACGGGCCGGGACCTGTTTGGGGGTTTCAAACCGTGAATCGCTGGCGAACCCATGAACCCGAACGGTGCTGCCATGTCTGAATCACCTTCCTCTCATCATCCTTCCGAACACGGAGAACCGCTGGTCCGCCGCGCTTTCGTGGTGGAAGCCGCCGCCTGCCTGATCGGAGCGATCACAGCGATTGTGCCGGGAGTTGCAGCAGTGGCGTATGTCTTCACGCCCCTCCTCAAGAAGAAGAACAAAAATAGTGCGGATGATGGTTTCCGGATGGTAGGGACAGCGGCCAACCTGAAAGCCGGCGGCGCTCCCCAGTTCTTTCAAGTGATGGGGGTCAAGAAAGATGCCTGGACGACCTACCCGTCGACTTCGCTGGGGGCCGTCTATATTCGCAAGGAAGAAGACGGCACGTTGACTTGTCTGAACGCCCGCTGCACGCATCTGGGATGCACGGTGCAGTACCAGCCGCAACACAAGGACTTTCTCTGCCCGTGCCACGCGAGTTCTTTTAACCTGGAAGGAGCCCGCAGCAATGAGATCCCTCCGCGAAACCTCGATCCGCTGGACGTGGAAATTCGGAACAATGATGAAGTGTGGGTGAAATTTCAGAACTACCGGGCCGGCCGTGAAGCCCGCATTCCGGTCTGATTTCATCCCATTTCAAAAATGCGACATGCCGTTTGGGAATGGTTCCGCATGGCAGACGCGAAATTGATCAGAGCCGGAACCCGGCACCCGGTTTCGGATTCCTGTCAGCCACGGCAGCAGCAGTCCCGGCAGCCGTTTTTTCAGTGCGATGTCGATGTGATGTCACCGTGATGTGAACAACAGGAGTTGTTGAAGATGCAGAGAGTACTCAACTGGCTGGACCATCGCACCGGCTATCGGCATTTGATGAAAGCCGCACTGTTCGAGCCAATCCCCGGTGGCGCGCGGTGGCGGTACGTCTGGGGCAGCACGCTCGTCTTCACGTTTACCCTGCAAATGCTGACCGGCATCTGTCTGTGGATGTCCTACAGCCCCAGTTCGACAACAGCCTGGGAAAGCGTATTCTATATTCAGCATGACATGTTGCTGGGATGGATCATTCGCGGGATGCATCACTTTGCTGCCCAGGCCATGATCATTCTGCTGATCCTGCACATGATGCAGGTGGTGATCGACGGCGCCTATCGGGCTCCCCGGGAAGTGAATTTCTGGCTCGGCCTGATTCTCATGCAGATTGTGCTGTTTCTCGGCCTGACCGGCTATCTGCTCCCCTGGGACCAGAAAGGGTATTACGCCACCCAGGTGGCCACGGAAATTATGGGGTCCGCCCCATTCGTAGGGCCTTCCATCCAGGAACTGATGCAAGGGGGAAACCAGTACGGAAACCAGACGCTGACCCGTTTTTTCGCCCTTCATGCCGGGATTCTTCCCGCTACGCTGATCGTGTTTCTCGGGCTGCATATTTATGTTTTCCGGCGGCATGGCATTCATGCCATCAAACATCCTTCGCGGGAAGACGGCATGTTCTGGCCGGACCAGATCCTCAAAGATGCTGTTGCCTGCCTGGCGGTTCTGGCGGCGATTTTGACCGCGACATGGTACTGGCACGGGGCGGAACTGACCGCACCAGCCAATCCCGCCGAAGCCTATAACGCGGCCCGGCCGGAATGGTACTACCTGTTTTTGTTCAAATTTCTCCGCTTTCCATGGGTCAGCCAGATGGGCGAATTGACTCATCTGGGAGAAGCCTTTGGCGCGATTGTGGTGCCGGGACTGGCCATGACCGTCATTATCCTGATGCCGCTGATCGCTTATTTCCGCTGGGGCCATCGCTTCAATGTCGCCTTTATCTGGACGATGCTGGGAATCGCGGGTGTGTTGACCAGCCTGGCCTATTACGAAGACTGGTATTCCACATCCCCGGAAGGTCTCGATTTTCGCGAAGCGGTCGCGGCGGCCCATCGGGACGCGGAACGGGTGACGGAACTGGCCCAGTCTCCCCAGGGGATTCCGCCCCAGGGGGCCGCTCCCCTTCTCGCCAACGACCCCCTGACCCAGGGTCCCCGGCTGTTCGAAACGTTCTGCATCAACTGCCACCAGCCGAAATCGGGCTGGAAATTTGAAGAACTGCCGGTGGCCCCTGCCCTGGCCGATCCGCATCATCGCGAGAAAAGCGAATTCGGTTCGCGAGACTGGATCCGTTCCGTCCTGACAAACTTTTCCGGTCACTTCGCTCCGCTGAAAAATATCACCGGCAAGAACGAAGAAGCCGCCCAGTCGATTCTCAGCGGTTCCATGCGGGACTGGTCGGAAACCAACGGGCCGGTTTTACTGGAACCGGCCAATACGGACGATTTCAACGCACTTGTCGAATTTCTCTATGCCCAGAGTCGCCGTCCGGATGCCTTGTCTCCCGAAGACGGCAAAGTGCAGCGGGGGAAAGCAATTTTCATTGATGGAAAACTGAAATCCGGAACAATCGACGCCTGTGTCGATTGTCACAGTATGCACGCCCTGACTCTCGTGGATCGAAAAGTCCAGCTGGAACCGGCTCCATTGTCGGAAGATCTTTTTCCGAACCTGACAGGCTATGGCAGCACAACCTGGTTGAAGGCATTCATCAGCGATCCGCAAGCCCATTACGCCGGCGCGGATGGCAACAATGCGATGCCGGGATTCAAAGACCAGTTGCAACCCCGTGAACTGGATCTGCTCGCACGCTGGCTGGCCCGGGATTATTACATGCCGGAGAAAGAATCTGCTCCATCGGCGAACCAGACAACCAAAGCTCATTCTGGTTCCGATGCCAGATAGAATGAGGATAGAATTGGGGCTTTTCTTCAACCCGTTCCTCAAGAATGCATTGGAATACACAAGTCCGCGCGTACGGAAAGGATTTTGAACGTTTGCCGGACATGGGGCTGTTGGGCGGACCGCCCCCCCGAGTGGTTGCGAATGGTCCGCATTGCGGGCCATACTTTGAAAGCATCTTGCGATGACCGGAGCAAGCGGTTTATCCATTTTCAGGGCCGGTTTTTCGTCCCTTGTTGATCGCCAATTTTCAAAAGGACTTGTTCGACATCATGCTGGCCAAGCGAATTATCCCCTGTCTTGACGTTTACGCTGGCCGGGTTGTCAAGGGGGTCAACTTTCTCAATCTTCGCGATGCCGGCGATCCCGTCGATGTGGCCGCTCGCTACGAAGCCGAAGGAGCGGACGAACTGGTCTTCCTGGACATCACGGCCAGTCATGAACAGCGGGACATTATCCTGGATGTCGTCTCCCGCACCAGCGAAGTCTGTTTCATGCCGCTCACCGTGGGCGGAGGAATCCGCACGCTGGAAGATATTCGCAAGTTGCTCAATGCCGGTTGCGACAAAGTGTCAATCAACAGCGCGGCGGTGAAGAATCCCGATTTCATCCGGGAAGCTGCCTTGCGATTCGGCAGTCAGTGCATTGTGGTCAATATCGATCCGAAGCGGGTCGTGGTCAACGACCAGTCGCGTCGGGAAGTGGAAACGCTGCCGGTTCGGGATGACCTGCGGGTCGTTCCCCGTCCGGTCCCACAAACCGGTCCCCATGCCCAACGATTTGCGGAAATGATTCCCATTCCGGAAGCGGTCTACTGGGACGTCCACGTCAACGGCGGACGAAAACAGACGGGGTTGGACGCTCTCGCCTGGGCTCGTGAAGTGGAACATCTGGGGGCGGGAGAAATTGTTCTGACCAGCATGGACGCGGACGGCACCAAGGATGGTTATGACCTGGAAATCACCGCCGCGGTGGCTGCGGCCGTCCAGATACCTGTGGTGGCCAGCGGAGGAGCAGGGCACCCCAGGCACCTGTGCGATGCGGTCACAGTCGGCGGAGCCAGTGCCGCCCTGGCAGCCAGTATCTTTCACTATGGGGAATTTTCCATCGCCGAAACAAAAGCCTACCTGGCCCGCCACGGAGTCACGATCCGCCCACCAGCAAATCGGGCAGGGGCAACGGGATGATCTCAATATAAACAGCGTCCATATTGGCCTGTTGACAAGTAAGTTTCTTAATGAATGATTTCAGATGTGAAGCTCATCAGAGACTTGCGGGTCGAGTAAAATCAACTCCGATCAATATCCTCACAGGACCTTTCCATGGCAACAATTCAACAGGCTTCTCAGGTGCTGGACCGGCATTATCTGGAAATCCGCTGTGGTATCCTGGACCTGGCCGCGGCGCTGGACCGGATTGAGAGATCAGACAACGCCACGGCCATCGCGGACGATTCCCGATTGAACCGGATCCAGGAAGCACTGCAAATCGTGCAAAGCAGCGGACCGGACCGGGCCGAACGAATACAACTCCTCTTCAGCGACGATTATCAACCCGGCTGGAATGCCCAACGTCCCGGCTGAGAGTCCGATCGCTCTATGCGGACGGATGAAGGAACAGGAATGAAGAGAAAGAACTGATATTTATTCATTTCCCTGGCTGTGGATTGCAGCCTTCCGCTTGCTCTCTTGGTGAGGAGCAAACTTTCCCGAAAAGTCGAACTTCTCCCATTCCGATGTCACAAAATTCGATGAAGAATCGTCCTTGTTGCGGAAGCGGAAATCAGGAGATTTCCAAAGAAGCATCGAGAGGCAGGGGCCGTGTGCGGACCATCCACAGTCCATCGTAGCCCGCATCGCAGATCCTGCATTTTTGTGCAACACTCTTCCAATGGGAGGGATCATCCATGTTATCCAGCAAAAATGAAGGTCAGCAAGAACTTCAGGCTTCATGGAGCAAATTCCAAAACCAGGCGCGAACAGGCCCGCCTGCTGATCAAAGTTCAAAACCTGGTTCGGACCAGAAAGTGATGCCGTCGGACGACTTCACGGCACTTCGTCCCAAGTTGCTGGCGATTGCTTACCGTATGCTGGGAAGCGTGGAGGACGCAGAAGATGTTGTGCAGGATGCCTATTTCATCTGGGATCGGGCTGTGGAAATTCAGGATCCAGAGGCCTGGCTGGTCAAAGTGACGACCAACCGATGTATCGATAAGCTCCGACAGCGCCAGAAACAGAATGCCTATCCGGGGGCATGGCTTCCGGAACCGGTTTCCGAACAATGGCCCGGAGGAACCGCGGATGCCGTGGAACTGGCTGAATCGCTGTCCATGGCCTTTCTGCTCCTTCTCGAAACACTCACGCCAGCGGAACGGGCTGCATTTCTGCTGCGGGAAGCATTCGGATATGGCTTCGACCAGATTGCTTTGCTGCTTGACAAGAGTGCCGGTAATGTGCGTCAACTGGTCACGCGGGCCCGTCAGCGAGTGGCCCATCAGGACCGCCGGTTTCATCCGGATCGTCCCCAGGCGGAAAAACTGGCGGATGAATTTTTTGCCGCCTGCCGGTCCGGTGACCTTCAGAAAATCGAAGCGATGCTCGCCAGCGATGTTGTTCTGCTCAGCGATGGAGGCGGGGTCGTTCATGCGGCTCGATCTCCGATCCGGGGGACAGCTCGGATTGCCAAATTGCTCGCGATCACGTTTCGAAAAGCCCGCGAACAAGGACATGAATCCGTCGTCACGGTTAATGGCCAGCCGGGAGTGGCGCTGCATACATCAGACGGAAATACGAAACTGATGAGCTATCAAATCGTTTCCGGACGGATCCAGCAGATTTATTTTGTCCTGAATCCCGACAAGCTCCGCCGCTGGAACTGGACCGATCATGGACAAGCGGTCCGACAATTCGTCCCCCTTCGGCCGAAGCCGACCTTGTAATACGAAGGTGCATTGCAGTGAACCGAAATTCTGTGAATTGGCGGGAACCAATGACGATTTGAGAATGTATTGCGAATCCTGGGGAAAACGTTCAATGAATCACTTCGAGGGTGATTCCGAAGAACGTCTCTGAAGAAGACGGCGATCGTCTTTAAAATTCCAGTCCGATGTTCCTTTCAAGACAGAGAAAGAAGTCCCATGGAAGCTCGATTAAATGCCTTTCAAGTGACCCCCGAACCGTATCGGCTGATGGTCTCCATGGAAAAATATCTGCATGGCTGCGGGCTTCCGCTTCCATTGCTGGAACTGGTCAAAACGCGGGCCTCGCAGATCAACCATTGTGCCTTCTGTCTGGACATGCACACCAAAGATGCCCGGGCGGGCGGGGAAACAGAGCAGCGTCTGTACGCTTTGAATGCCTGGCGGGAGGCCCCGTTTTTTACCGATCAGGAACGGGCGGCACTGGCCTGGACAGAAGCTGTCACGCACATTGCCGAGGGGGTTCCGGATGACGTTTATGAAGAGGCCCGCAGGCATTTTTCGGAAAAAGAACTGGTTGACCTGACCTGGGCCGTCGGCACGATCAACCTGTGGAACCGGATCGCCATCAGCTTCCGGGCCGTCCCAGGAAGCTATCAGCCACCGAAGCGTTAAGGCAAACCGTTTGCCAAGCCCTTTCCAATGATCTCCCGGCCCCGGAGTCTGCCGCGTCAGCAACAGCTCCGGAGTGGTCTGACTATCGGTCCTTGTCAGGTAAGATCAGTCCGAAATTGCTATGTTCCAGAGGTTTGGCTGCATGACATCAAGCAACAGCCAGACCATCAGGTCATGCATCGCACGACAATGAACGGAATGATTTCAGGATCATGCTCCGGATTGATCAGCGGACTTCAGCCCCGTGATTGAAGACGGGTTGGAGACAATGGAGCCTGCTGTCGCATAACGTCCGATGTTCGTCATGCGGTGCCTGACCTATGGGCCACTCATCCTCCAAAATGCTCCTGTTACATTTTCTTAATAATCCTGGCGTTTGGACAACAGACTGTTGAGAAGTCCAGGATATTCGCTAATTTGATACGAAGATTTTTATCTCGGCAGTGACGCTGCTTTGGATGCGTTACATCGCCAAGACGGGTCGCCAGCCTTCTCGCCAGCTTGTGGGGAACTCTTGCCCCATCCCGGTTTCATCAGTTCTTGTTGAATCCGTCCTCCGCTCCGAGAGAAGACTCATGCTCACGACCTCTGGTACAAATCGGTATTCTTTTTATTCGATGGGAACATCTGGGCAGCGGCGATGTTTCCGCGCATTCACTCTCATTGAATTGCTTGTTGTGATTGCCGTGATCGCGGTCCTGATTTCGCTGCTGCTTCCGGCAGTCCAGCAGGCCCGTGAGGCAGCCCGCCGTTCACAATGCAAAAATAACTTGAAGCAGCTCGGGCTGGCATTTCATAATTATCATGACCTGTATCAGGTTCTGCCACAAATTACCTATGGTCCGGATGACGCTGAATACCTCAATGCCGGTTGGGCTGTCGCCCTGCTTCCGTTTCTGGACGGAAGCAACCTGGCCAATCAGTATGACTTCAACAAAATGTGCATCGATCCTGAAAACGCGGGGATGAAGACCAGAATGCCCAGTGTTTATGCCTGTCCTTCCAATCCGGATGCGCGAAAACCAATGCAGAACGTTGAAACACTGGCTGGAACAGCCTTCTGCAACGGCTGGATGACGACGGATTATACCGTCATCCGAACAGCCAGCGACTGGGACCAGCAGGCAATGTTCGAAACACACAGTTCGAAACGCTTTCGAGACGTCCCGGATGGCTTGTCGAATTCTCTCATGTTCCAGGAATCCGCGGGACGGGCACATTGGTATATTGACGGGAAAATCCCGACTTCCATTGATGATCCGAACAATGCTTACTGGGCTTGGGGAGGGGACGAAATCTGGTGCTCTCCCAGTAACTCCGGATGGATTCAAACAGCAGTCCTCAGCGTCAATTCCGCAGGGCAGGCCAGCGTTGGCGAATGGTATGAAAGCGGGCCTCTGGTTAATCATTCCAACTGGCTGGGATGGCCTTACAGCTTCCATGCTTCCGGTGTCCATATCGGCATGGGGGACGGTTCCGTCCGATTTCTATCCGAAAACATTTCCCTGAACATTGCCAAGGCCATTACGTCCATCAGTGCCGGTGACATCCCGGGAGAGTTTTGATGACTTTCCAACGAGTTACAATCTGGTTCCCGATTGCCTGCTGGGTGCTGGCGGGAGGAATTCTGGCTGGATGCCGGAAGGCAGATGCCTGGAAGGTCAAAACATATCCCGCCTCTGGAACCGTGATCATCAATGGAAAACCTGCCGAAGGAGTGATTGTCAACTTCCATCCAATTGGAAAACCAACCGATATCCGCGAATCGATCCCCTGGGGAAAAGTTCAGCCGGACGGTACATATCATTTGCGAACCTATCAGGAGGGAGACGGGGCTCCGCCAGGAGAATATCATGTCACCCTGAAATGGAAGCCATCGCCAAGTTCTGTTGCTGACAAATTGAACCATGTCTACCAGGATCCTGAAAAATCCGTGTGGAAATTTACGATTGCTCCCGGTCAAAATGACTTGCCGCAAATTGAATTGAAAAACGTTAAGGTCCTCAATATTCCCTCTGAACCACGACGTTCCCGCTAGACCGGCAGTTTCAAATTGATCTCCCAAGAATTGAGCGGACTGGTGATATTGTGCCGTTCGTTCATTTTCAACAGGGGGGGCATCCATGCCAGGGAAGGCAGCCAAGGTCACGATCACCGAGCGGCAGCAGGTGGGGCTGGAGGAGCTCAGTCGTTCTCGCAGTGAGTCACAGATGATTTCGCAGCGGGCACGGATCATTCTGCGGGCCTTTGCAGGGGGCCGCAACGAGGACATTGCCCTCGAAGTGGGACTGGAACGCAAACAGGTTGGGCTGTGGCGGCGACGCTGGCAACAGGCCTGGGAGCCACTGACATTGCTGGAATGCACCCAGCCATGGCGTCTGCGGGAAGCGATTCGGGACACTCCCCGTTCGGGAGCACCAGGGATCTTCACCGCCGAGCAGATCATTCAGATTCTCGCGGTGGCCTGTGAAGACCCGGCGCTCTCAGAACGTCCCATCACGCATTGGACGGGAACTGCGGGAGGAAGTCCTCCAGCGTGGGATTGTCGAATCGATCTCCGTCTCCCGCATCGGCCACTTTCTGCGGGAAGCGGCTCTGCAACCGCACCGCCGGAAGATGTGGCTGAACACGAAGGAGAAGAATCTCGAAGTGTTCGAGCAACAAATCCAGACCGTGTGTGAGACCTATCAGGCTGCCCCGGTTCTCTCTGAGAAACGGGGAGTGCATACCGTCTGCTGTGACGAGATGACCGGCATTCAGGCTCTGGAACGCATTGCTGCGGACAAGCCGGTACGACCCGAGCAGATCGCTCGCCACGAGTTCGAATATACACGCCATGGAACCACCACGCTGATCGGCAATCTGGACGTGGTGACTGGCGAGATGATCTCTCCCACCCTGGGTCCAACACGGACTGAAGACGATTTCGTGAACCACATCCAGCGAACGGTGGCCAGCGATCCGGCCGCGGAATGGATCTTCATCGTCGACGGCCTGAATATTCACTGGTCGGCGGGACTGGTGGAATGGATCGCCCAGCGTTGCGAGCCGCATCGGCCGCTGGGGAAAAAAGGGGAAGTCGGGCGTGCTGCACAACCAGGCGAGTCGACGTGCGTTCCTGTCTGATCCCGAACATCGCATTCGCTTCGTGTTCCTGCCCAAACACAGTTCCTGGCTGAACCAGATCGAAACGGTGTTTGGGATCATCATGCGAAAGGTGGTTCGACGAGGGAATTTCCCCTCGGTGGCCGATCTGGAAGAGAAGCTGCAACGCTTCCTGGCGTACTATAATCAGACGATGTCCCATCCCTTTGAGTGGATGCACACCGACAAGCCGCTGCACAAACCTCGCTGCATCCCGTACTGCCCACCTCACCGGAGACCTCGAAGACTCGCCAATGTCAAACTGGCGAAACTGACCCTTTGATGCACGATCCAATCAGAATTGCCGGACTAGTGTGTGGTCGAGGCCCGGAATGAGGGGGGTGCTGTCAGTCAGACGTTCTGCCGGAATGCGGTCTTGTCCAAAATATTCGTCCATGATGATTGGCCTAAGTTTCCACTTCGCGCCAGCGGCCTCCTGATTCAAGAATCCATTTTCCACGAGACGATGCTTGATCAACCGTTCCGATCGGCAAGCAATCATTCGCACGAACTTCCTCCTCAATCAAGAGATATGGATTGGCACGTGAGATGCTCCCATCAAAAGAAGTCCCCATACTTCAAATGAGGGTGCGAGTCATGAATTTTCATCGCGATGAACAACCGGCATCGTCCCATCCATCACCAGATGCCTCTGGGGAATCTCCCGGGTCTGAGGCTCAGCCTGATGGCGACTACGACTTTTTCGTGGTAGGGATCGGAGCGTCTGCTGGCGGCCTTGAGTCACTAGAAAAGTTTTTCGCCAAAGTGCCTCGAGAGAGCGGCCTGGCTTACGTGGTTGTCCAGCATCTTTCGCCCGATTTTCGCAGCGTGATGGATGAACTTCTCGCTCGCCAGACGGACATTCCGATTCGACAGGCGGAAGAGGATATGGAGGTGCTGCCGAATACGATTTTTCTGATCCCTCCGAAGAAGGAAGCCATTCTCTCCGGACGACGGTTCAGACTCCGGGACAAAGAGCCCCGCGAGGCGTTGGCATTGCCCATTGACCATTTCTTTCGGTCGTTAGCTCAGGCTGCCGGAAACTTATCTATTGCTGTGGTGCTCTCGGGCAGCGGCAGCGACGGTTCCCGGGGGATCCGGGAGGTTCATCAGGCGGGAGGATTGGTGATTTGCGAATCGGAAGAAACAGCCAAGTTCGACGGGATGCCTTTGGCTGCGCAGGAAACCGGCGTTGTCGACTTCGTGTTGAATCCGGAAGAGATTCCTTCTGCGCTGATCAGACATGCCACTCGCCATCATCCCGATTCAGCGGACCATCAGCCAGAGGACGAATCGCTGTCGAACGGCATCGACGGGATCTTCAAGCTGCTTCACGACGAATATGGCATCGACTTTTCCTACTACAAATCCAGCACCGTCGGTCGCCGTATTCAGCGACGCCTCTCGATGCGCCCTTATGCGGACGTCGAAGAGTATGCTCGAGGCCTGCAAAATGATCCTGTCGAATTGAATTCACTTTACAGGGATCTGTTGATCGGAGTCACGCACTTTTTCCGTGATCCAGAAGCCTTTGAGTTGCTTGAGCGGGACGTTATTCCCGCAGTCATTGAACGGGCCGGAAAGGACGAGGACGTCCGGATCTGGGTGGCGGGATGTGCGACAGGAGAGGACGCCTATTCCCTGGCCATCCTGTTTCATGAACACTTCACGTCCCTGGGACGTTCATCGGCGTTCAAGCTTTTTGCCACCGACGTCCATAGTGCCTCTTTGGAAGTGGCCAGCCTGGGGGAATACCACGTCGATTCGATGGTGGGCGTCTCACCGGAACGGCTGGAGCGTTACTTCGAACGGACAGAGGACAAGTTCGTTGTGGTTCCTGAGCTGCGCAAGTTGGTCGTTTTTGCTCCACATAATCTGCTGAAAGATGCTCCGTTTACGAAACTCGACATGATTGCCTGCCGCAATCTTCTGATCTATTTTCAACCACAGGCTCAAAAGAAGGCCCTCTCGCTGTTCCAGTTCGGTCTGAAGACCGGCGGGATTCTCTTTTTAGGGCCGAGTGAATCGCCGGGCGACCTGCTGGACGAGTTCGACTCGATCGAAAGCCACTGGAAAGTCTTCCGAAAACGCCGGGACACGCGCCTGCCTGCCGACCTGCGATTTTCGCTGCCACTCAGTCGGACGACGTCCAATCGGAATGATGGCCGGTTGCCCGGTGGTTCTCCAGCCAATCGCGGAGCGATTGATGCTTCTCTGCTGCGGGCTTATGACTGGATCCTCAGCAGACATCTGCCGCCAGCGATTCTGATCGATGACCGTCACGAGATTCTCCACATCTTCGGGACTGCATCGACGTTTCTGCGATTGAAGCCGGGAAGGCCGAGTGCGGACGCTCTTGAACTCTTTGAAGGCCCGTTACGAATGGCCATTCTGGGAGCCTTGCAGCGTGTCAAAAGGGATGGTGAACCTGTCTCTTACAATGGAGTTCGGCTGGAATCTGACCCGTCAATCACATGCCGGGTTGTCGTTGATCGGGTCGAAAATCCTTTGTCGTTGCGGGCACAATACCTCATTACGATCATTCCTTCGCAAGGAACCGGCTTGCCACTGCCTGCGTCTGAAGACTCAGAACCGGATGATCGGTTGATTTCCCGTGACCGTATCGAGGCGCTTGAGAGTGACCTTCGTTTCACGCAGGAAAATCTCCAGGCCACGGTGGAAGAACTGGAGACAGCCAACGAAGAACTGCAAGCCGCCAATGAGGAGTTGGTCGCGTCAAACGAAGAATTGCAGAGCACGAATGAAGAGCTGCACTCCGTGAATGAAGAGCTTTATACGGTCAATGCCGAGTATCAAAAGAAGATCTATGAATTGACGGAACTCTCCGCCGACCTGGAAAACCTGATGGAATGCACCGACGTCGCGACGGTCTTTCTGGATCAGGAACTGCGAATTCGAAAGTTCACCCCTCAAATTGTTCCGATTTTCAAATTACTTTCCCAGGATGTGGGACGTTGTCTCGACACCTTTGCCCATCATTTGAACCGCGAGCATCTGATTCCCGCAGTGCATCAAGTTCTGGAGACAGGGGTGCGACTCGAGGAAGAGATCCAGACCGATCAGGGACGCTGGCTGCATCTGCGCGTGCTCCCTTATCGTTCGGAGAAAATCGTGAAAGGGGTGGTCTTGACGCTGATCGATATCGATTCGCTCAAAAAAGCCGAGAGATCCCTGGCGGAATCGCTCAAGGATCGGGAGCGATTCATTGCGGTGCTTTCGCATGAACTCCGGAATCCCATCAATGCGATTCATACAGCAGCGCATCTGATGAGTGAGCAGCAGGCGGATTCTGCTTCACGGGAGCAGGCAGCCTCCGTGATTCATCGTCAAACGAAACACATCGCCCGCCTGATGGAGGACCTTCTGGATGTCTCCAGAATGTCACAGAACAAGCTGGAACTGCGGAAATCCCGCATGGATCTGAGAGATGCAATCGACTCCGCCCTGGAAACGTCCCAGCCCGCTGTTCTTCAACATCGGCAAACTTTGAAGGTGGACCGTTACCCCCACCCGCTCATGATTCAGGGAGATGAACATCGGCTCTGCCAGGTCTTCGTCAATCTGATTGTGAATGCCTCGAAGTATTCTCCCGACGGAGGATCGATCTCCCTGCGCGCCATGGCAGACAACGCCGAAGCCGTGGTGCAAGTGATCGATCACGGACACGGGATTCCGGCCGAGATGCTCGATTCGATCTTCGAACCATTCTCCCAGTCTTCGCGGACTCGATGCCATCATGATGGTGGTATGGGGGTTGGCCTGTCACTGGCCAAATCGATCGTGGAACGCCATCAAGGAACAATCAAAGTTCAAAGTGATGGAGATGGAAAAGGAAGTCAGTTTACCATCCGGGTTCCATTGATGTCGTCCACGAGCGCAGACAACCCTGAAGTCGACAGTGCTTCGCTCGAACCCGAATCAGAATCTTCACGGGCTCCTGGAATCGTCCAATCCATTGTGATTGTGGAAGATATGCGGGACAATCGTGAGATCCTGCGAAAATTACTGACCATAGATGGCTATGAAGTTCATCTCGCCGAAGACGGGGAAAAAGGGATTGAGTTGATTCTGGCTGAACACCCACAAGTCGCATTTGTCGACATCAGTCTGCCGGGAATCAATGGCTATGAAGTGGCCAGGAACGTCAGGGCTCGGCTGGGAGAAAGCATCTTTCTGGTTGCCTTGACCGGCCATGGTGGCACCGACGACGTGAAGGCATCTCTCGCTGCAGGCTTCGACAAACACATGGTCAAACCAGTCGATATCAGACAGATTCGGAACCTGCTTCGCCCCAGATAAGCTGGTCGCAGGACGCCACATCCAGACATCCAGAATGTGATACTGCGAGTTCTCGATTGGGCAGTGGCTGCGAACGGCGTTGTGCCGGAGGCTCGCCCCTGCCCCGCGGCTGATGAAAATGTTCGCTGTTCTTGAGCATCAGCCAGGCAATCGTGACCAGCTTTCAGTCCGTGGCACATACCACGACATTTCAAGGACCATAATAATGTCTCAACCGGCCCATGGGATCAGCAGCCTGTCACGTCAAATGATGATTGTCATCCATTCCATCCCGAAACCAATCCATCAAGCATGGAGTGGCTTCGAACAGGATCGCTTGTCGTATCTACCAGAATTTCCAGGCAGGGTGGACAGGATCGGTCTACCCTGCCTGGTGTAGCACGTTGTGGTGAATGGCTTTCCGTATCCGCAAAAGCTATATTGCCCAACCTTTCAATGACATCACGATTCCGGAGACACGACGGCTGAGGCGCGGCCATGCCTCTCAATTCATCATTTGCCCTCCGGGAGAAGTCTGGAAGACGAATAGGGGAGCTTTTCAAAAAAAGGGCCATTTCATGCCGACAGACTGGAACAACGTTTTGTTGGTGTTCCTGCACGACCCACCGGACAAAGTATTGTCGGTACATCGTTCCGGTGGGAACATGAGACATCAGCGTCACGCTCGGGAACTGGCGAAAGCGGTCCATGAGGATTTTTGTGCCGCATTAAGCGCCTGGTTGCGGCCAGACCAAATCAGCCGTGCCAGATATCTTTGATCATACAACGAAGGAGGGATGATGAAACGTTGTCATTTGAGTTGGATCCTGATTGTCCTGGTCACGGCGGCTGGACTGTTGCCACAGGTCGCATTTGCCAAAGTGCGTACGCCTGCCATCTTTGGAAGTGGCATGGTCTTGCAGCGGGATATTCCCGTGCCGGTCTGGGGCTGGGCCGACCCGGGCGAGGAAGTGACCGTGGTCTTCCGCGATCAAAGCCAATCCGTGAAAACCGATGCTTCCGGAAAATGGAAAGTCACACTCGCCCCGGTGTCACTCGGAGACCCCTGCCAGCTGACAGTCATTGGCCGAATGAACACGCTGGCATTTGACGATGTGCTGGTTGGCGAAGTCTGGGTTTGCAGCGGCCAGTCGAACATGGGATGGAATGTCAATGGCTCGATCGACGCCGATCTGGAGAAGGCTGCCGCGACTTTCCCGAAAATTCGCCTGTTTGCCGTTCCGCTGACGACTGCCGATGTCCCGCAGGAAGATGTCGTGGCAACATGGCATGCCTGCTCGCCGGAAACGATCGGCAGTTTCACCGCAGTCGGTTATTTCTTTGGCCGGGAGCTGCATGAGATCCTGCATGTTCCCGTGGGACTGATCCAGACAGCCTGGGGGGGAACCCGTGCGGAAGCCTGGGCCAGTCCGGAAATAATGGCCAAAAGCCCGAACCTGGATCCCATTCAGGAAAGCTGGAACGAGTTGATGGCAAAACCGGGAAATCAAAAGGCCGCGGAGGAGTATGCTCCGAAATGGGCTGCATGGCAGGCAGCCTGGAAGCAGGCCCGTATCGCGGGAACACCGGCTCCTGCCCGCCCGTCTCACCCGGAGAATACGAAATGGTCACGGCATCATCCCAGCACTCTGTATAATGCCATGGTTGCTCCCTTGGTGCCATATTCCATTCGTGGAGCAATTTGGTATCAGGGTGAATCGAACGCCGGGCGGGCTTATCAATACCGGGAGTTGATGCCGGCGGTGATCCAAAGTTGGCGGGATGCCTGGGGACAGGGGGACTTTCCGTTCTACCAGGTCCAACTGGCCAATTTCATGGCCATCAAACCGGAACCCACAGACAGCGCCTGGGCGGAACTTCGCGAAGCACAAATGATCGCTTCCCGGGCATTGCCTCACGTGGATGCTGCCTGCATTATTGATGCCGGTGCCGCTGCTGATATTCATCCCAAGGATAAACAGGTCGTCGGGAAACGGCTTTCCCGCCTGGCACTGGTTGATATCTATGCTGTTCCGGGAATTGTCCGCCAGGGGCCGGCTTATCAAAGCGTCCAGTTCATCGGAAACAAGGCAATTGTCAAATTCAACAACTACGGCAAGCCGCTGATCAGCTACTACAAAGAACCACTTCGTGGGTTTGCGGTCGCGGGTGAAGATAAAAAATTTGTCTGGGCCACAGCGAAAATTATTGCTCCGGACACCGTTGAATTGACCGCGGCGGATGTCGCCAAGCCGGTTTCCGTTCGCTATGACTGGGCTGATAATCCTCAAGGAAACTTATATAACGAAGCCTATTTACCTGCTTATCCATTCCGTACGGATGACTGGAAAGGAATCACTGCCGAGAATAAACGGGCTCAATAATCCAGGACGGGCGTCTGTGCCATGGAAAAAACTTCGCGAAAAATCCTGCCGCGACGGGACCATTTATGGGCAGTGGCGACCCAGCCGGAATTTCACGGAATTGTTGTCTTCGCAGCCTGTTGGAAAACGCACCGATAGAAATGTCTGTCTTCCCGGGCACTATTTGACTTATTGAGAAAAGTGGACCAGACAATTCTGCCTGGCCCAGATTCGGTTGTTTTTCAACAGGCTGTTAAATGGCGTTGCATTAAACCACATTAATGCAAGTTCATAGAAAGCGCAGTCATGCCAGTACGAATATTGCCGTTAGTGGGCCTTTTGCTCGGATTTGGCCTAACGATTCTTTCCGCAGCAGAGCCGCCACAGACACATACGGATGAATCAAAAGTTCCTGCATATACACTGCCGGATCCGCTTCAATTTGAAAATGGGACGCCAGTCAAGACGTCGCGGGAATGGCTTGAGCAACGTCGGCCGCAAATTCTCAAGATGTTTACGGAAGAAATCTATGGCAAGGCTCCTCCCGCGCCAGCGAATGTCAAGTTTGAAATTCTCTCGCAGGACGAAAACGCCCTTGACGGAAAAGCCATCCGCAAAGAAGTGGAAATCACTCTGACGGATGAGCTGCATCCGGTCAAAATGACAATGCTCTTATACGTCCCGAAACAACACCGGCCCGCGCCGGCGTTCTGGGGACTCAATTTTCGGGGAAATCAAGCCATTACGAAAGATCCAGCGGTGAGGTTGAACCCGAACTGGATGCCCGCGAAAGCCGTTGGAGTTGCCGACCATCGAGCAACCGATGCGTCCCGGGGCGACCGCGTTTCCCGGTGGCCGCTTTCCATGATTGTGGAACGGGGATACGCTGTGGCCACCGCTTATTACGGTGATATCGATCCTGATTTTGATGATCATTTTCAGAATGGGGTTCATCCAGCGTTTTATCGTCCCGGCCAGACTCGTCCCGAAGCGGATGAATGGGGATCAATTGCCGCATGGGCCTGGGGACTGAGCCGGGGACTGGATTATCTCCAGCAGGATGCCGATATCGATGGTTCCCGCGTTGCGGTGATCGGCCATTCCCGGCTCGGGAAAACGGCCCTTTGGGCGGGAGCCACCGACCCACGATTTGCTCTCGTGATCTCCAACGACTCCGGGTGCGGCGGAGCGGCATTGAGCCGCCGTGCTTATGGAGAAACTGTCGCCCGGATCAATTATAGCTTCCCACACTGGTTTTGCGCGAACTTCAAAAAGTACAACGATCATGAAGCGGATCTGCCAGTCGACCAGCATGAACTCATCGCCTTGATCGCGCCGCGGCCGGTTTATATTGCCAGTGCAAGTGAGGATCAGTGGGCCGATCCCAAGGGAGAATATCTCTCCGCCCGATTTGCGGATCCTGTTTATCGCCTGCTGGGAACATCCGGCCTGGGAGGAACAGCCCCTTCGGAAACTCCGCCCGAGATCGATCACCCATTAAAATCCGGCATCATCGGATATCACATTCGCCGCGGCAAACACGATATTACTGCCTATGACTGGCAACAATATCTCGATTTTGCGGATGCGCGGATGAAGAAGAAATAAAACTTTGGTTCACATTGCCACGCCAATGAGAAATGGCGAAGACCGCCAGCCCGACGGGGTTTGAACTGCGCAATGCATCGCATCCCGGCTGGAACAATACGCTCCAGCCGGGATGATCTCCAGCCTTTCCACGAAGCTTCCGGAACCAATCTCTTCTCGAAATTCGTTCCGATTCTCAAATTCCAAAAAATCGTGGAAATTCCCGGCAGGATTTGACAACACGGTTCTTGCCCCCTAAAAGAGGCATAATAAATGCTTCTTTTGCGTGTTTCGGATTCATTCAAAGAATGGATTCGCCGAAAGAAACGGAAAGCCATCCGGTATGGATGCGAACAGACAGTGAGGACTCCCCCTGAGACTGACCACACAGACCGACTATTCCCTGCGAACGCTGATGTATCTGGCCACCTTTCCCGGGCGGGCCACGATTGAAAACGTCGCGACACTCTTTGGCATTTCCATCAACCATGTGGCGAAAGTCGTCCAGCATCTGGCCCGTTGCGGTTATGTGCGGAGTATTCGTGGCATTGGAGGAGGAATTGAACTGGCCCGACCCGCGGACCAGATCGTGATCGGAGACGTCATTTCCGCCTTTGAAGGGAACTTGCAATTGCTGGAATGCGTCAGCCTGGACAACGTGTGCGGCATTCAGCAGTTCTGCAAATTAAAGGGCGTTCTGGCGGAAGCAGAACGCCTGCAGATGGAATATCTGAATTCCGTGACGCTGGCGGATGTGATTCCTCGTCGCCAGCAACTGGAAGCCAGCCGTCCACTCTGAAACTTATGAACAAGCAATGCCTCTCTCATGGGAAATCCATTCTTGCGAGAGAAGATGAATTCAAAACAACACCATTGGCGCCGGCGACCAAGCATGGTGCAACAACGTGGGCGTCGAAGAACTTTTCAATTCGCTGATCAAGGAGAAGTAATGAAATGTGTCGGATTTTTGAACTCGGGATATACCGCAGTTCTGGTGTGCCTGGTGGGCATCAACGTTTCATCGCTGGGAGTGGCGGATGAAACAAAAACACTTGCAGCCGTCAAGCCTGCGTCCGAAACCTCTGAAACAACAACCGATTATACCAACGAACAGCTCGAACATGCTCGCCGCACGATCAATACGCTGGACTCGGTTTACAAATCGATCATCGTGCTGGTGACGGATAAATACGTTCAGGAAGAAGACGATTTCGCAGCGGGAAGTGCCGCCGTTTTGTTGTTCAAGCAGATGTCCGAAGGGGGAACTCATCAAGTCCGCCTGATTGACGCTACCGGCAGTCCCTATGAAGAAGCCAACGTGGCCAGCGATGCCTTTGAAAAAGCCGGACTGGCGGAAATCCTGAAAGGGAAAGCCCAGTACGAAAAAGTTGAGACCGTGGATGGCAAGCCGACGCTGCGAATCATGACATCGGTGCCGGTAGTTCATGCCCGTTGCGTGATGTGCCACGATCATTACAAGGAAGCCAAACCGGGGGAAGCCATTGGTGCTTTAAGCTATTCCATTCTGATCCACTGATTTCCAGCGGGTTTCGATCCATTCCGAAAATGGTTGACGATCCGGAACGGCTTTTCCTCGGACAGAATCACGTAAAGTGCCATTCAGCCGAAGCGATGATGATGAGGGAAAGTTGGAACGAACAGACGGAGATCCATCTCCTTCAAAAAGACTGAATGCCAACTGGCAGGCTGGGGTCGTTGCCAGTTGGAATGATAGGTCAAGAGCGCGATCGGACCTCGATCGCGCTCTTGACCGTTTCACTTTCGAACCTGGGTCCGATACGCTGCTCTCCGGGTAAGACTTTGAATTCAAAAAAATGATCCGGAAGGGCAACTTCTCTTCGAGATGACGTGAGAATGGTCGTCCTTCCCCGGATGAAGAGATTGACTCGAAGTTGCGGAAAGGGAAGAACAACCAAGAATCAGGGAAAAGCCTGACTGTTTAAGGGAGCTGCAAAAATGGAGTACCTTCGGACCTGCTGAAACCGGGCTTCAAGTAGATGTTGTTGCCGGAGCCGTATCCGTGGTGGCTGAACTTTTTCGCGGTGATCCCGTTTCGACGCTGGAAGTTTCACAGGCAATCAAGCAGAGCTACACGGCGACGGGCAAGAGTCTGAAGATTGCTGCGGATCGGGGGTTGATCGAACGGAGTTGGGTGAGGGTTGGCCAGGGATCGAAGCTCTGGTTCAAGAGGGTGCCGAACAACGGACTGAGCAGGAACAAGCGGCGGTGGATGGGTTGCTGGATTACCTGGCTCCGCATCAGGACCACCTGCACGATGTGCAGCGTCTGGCAAGCGGTCAGAGCATTGGCGGCGGTCAGATCGAAGGAGCAAAAACCTGATCGGCTGGAGGCTCCAAGCCAACGCAGCCCGCTGGCGTGCCAGACGGGTCAACCGCATGGCCGGCCTGTGCAGCCTGCTCTACAGCCACCATTGGCAGACCTACTGGCAAACACTGTGAAAATCCAATTACCGAAATCCGCTCCTACACCCTCTGAAATACGGAATTCAGGGCTTCTGCTCGTTTCAAGATGGGGAATTTTCGAGAGGGCGAACTCCTGCTGAGCCGCAGGGAAGATCACACTTTCCATGGTTTGCGGCTCAGCCGGAGCCTCGCCCTCCCAGACGATTTTCAATAAAGCGAAAGCCCAGATACGGAATTGAGTGCGGCTTGCATTTTTGTTGAAGGTCAATTAAGTTGCGGACTTCCCTTTTTATCCAGGAAAAAGGGCCTGGAATTCGGAAACTGCTTCAGCTGAAAATTGGAAAGTGCAGCAAATGGGAGTCAAGAAAACTGGTAAAGGGCGTCGGAAACTGGGGCGAAAGAAGCGACGGATGCGCGCCCGGATTCGCCATCGCAAGAGTTGATCGGCTACGGCCATCGCTTCCCCCCCCCTTGCTTGGTAAGAAGCCCCGTTTTCACTCCCTCTCGGTCTCATGGATCTGCCAGAGGCCGGTCTTTTCCATCTGTAAATCGCCCTGTTATGACGGGTCTCGAATGCTGCTCGGCATTCGCGGCTCATTTATTCGGGGCGTTCGTCTTTTTCACGCGACAAACCATTTGAAGGTTTCGCCGTCAGGACTTGGCGGGCTCGGTTGCCCATCTGGCGTGGCACGCGGGCTGGGAATTCTTTGCAGGCCGCGAGAAATAACTTGATGAACGAGATGCCGTCGAACACGTTCGAGCCTTTGCTGGCTGGACAGGCGTGGGAAAGCACTCTTTGAATCCCTGTACCGCTTCTTCCGTTGAATCGGGAGGCGACGGGGCTGGATCCCATGTCATGTAGCGATTGCAGAGACCTTCGCCGGGCATTCGAGACCCGATCGTCCGAAGAGACCATGTCGCCAGACCTGCAAATCTTGATGCGTCACGAGTCGATTGAGACAACCATGAAAGATGACATTGGTCAGTCCTCCATGGCGATCGCATCCCGCATCTGGGCGAAACACCCAAAAGCACAGTGAAGTACACAGGTTGCCACTTTAGTTGCCACCCGCCAGAATTGGCGGGTTTTTCGTTTCGCTCGATTCTCCGTAACTCAATGGCCGAGGCGGGGATCGAACCCGCACGCCGCTTGCGCGACACAGGATTTTAAGTCCTGTGCGTCTGCCTATTCCGCCACTCGGCCGACTGTAAAAACACTGGGGTTTTGAAAGCTCTTCACTCCGGCAGTGACACCTTGACACCAGTTGTGACACCTGGCACTCTCAATGTGTGCGTTTCTGACACCAGTTGAGGTTCTGTCCGAAAAGTATTCTTGCGCCGAATAGTAGCAAAAAAGAAATACCAGAAAAGCGGTCTCCCGACTTTCTCTTTTCGCCCTGTGTCACCGACAGGCAAGAGGATGGATTCTCGCCAGAACGAGAGCAAGTGACTCTGGGTGCACAGCACGCATTTGACTTGATGAAGAACTGGTGCCCCCGCATGGTATTGATCGTTCCCGCCAGAAGAATGTTTCCATGGATGAAATCGAGAATGCCGCGCAGCCTGGGACCGAGAATCTGGTTGGATGTGCTTTCAGGCAACTCAAAGCCCGCTTTCCATGCGATTTCTTCGGGGATTATTTCCGCGGGGTTGTTTTCCGGGCCAGCGGGCGGCTGATCAATATTTTCAGGCGTCCCTGCGGGCTAACCAGCCGCTGGGCCTGAATGTCTTCCTCGGTAAACCGGGCCAGAAGAATTTCGCCATCAGTCGAGCGATTACGGTCATACGAAATGAAGAGGGTCCCATCCGGAGCCTGAAATCCATCGGGATAGGAGACTCCTTTCCGCTCGTCCAGAATCAGGCCGCCCGACCAGGTGATTCCTTCATCTTCCGATAACCAGGCGCTCAATTGGGCGCGACCCTGATGGCTGTCAATGGCTGCGCCATGCTTGATGAGCAGTATTTTTCCCGACGCCAGTCGGCGGACATGAAAGCGAGCGTTTGGATGGCGGATTTGAGCTGGAAAAACGGGTTTCGACCAGGTCCGGCCGCCATCAGCGGAAGTACTTTCCATCATTCCTTTGGCTGTTCGAAATGGCATCCAGATCGTGCCTTCCTGGCGTTCCACAAACATGTGTTCATGCCAGTCCGGAGCGGGTGATTTGACGTGTCCGCGGCGTTCCCAGGTTTGTCCCTGGTCTTGAGAGACAAAGGCATGTGCCCCGCGAAGCGGATCGAGTTCGGGAAAGCATTCTTTGAAAAGGCCGCGACGATGCTCGTTCAACGACACCGGCAACATCCATTCTCCCGTCGAGAGAACCGTGGGTTTGTTCAGCGTGACTCCGTGCCAGATTCGCCGGGGAGGAGACCACTTCGGTTGATCCGCATCAGGGTTTTCGCAGATCGTGACCCAGACTCCGGCCCGCCCATCGAACATCTCCATGGATTGGTCAAAGATCAACCAGAGTCGCCCAAGCGGATCCGTCCAGAGATTGCCGACCAGAATGCTTCTGGGGACTGGGTGCTCGGCAGAATGAGAGTCGAGGACAACGCGGGGATCCGACCAGGTCGCACCATTGTCGTCGCTGGTGTTCAGGACGAAAAATGCTTTGGGACTGTCTCCTCCCGCAACCCAGCACGCCCACAATCGTCCTCCGGGTGTCCGTTCGATCCCAATGGTCATTCCATAGTCGAGTCGGTCGTATCCGTATTCCGGCAAGGGGGTGGTGTTGATTTTGGGAGGAACGAGGGCCAGGTCAGCCACTTTTTCCAGCTCTTGAATTTCCGCGGCGTGAACGTCATTCCGCGAGCGTTCCTGGAGACGCTCGCCCGCTTTTTCCTCCGCAAGGGCCAATGACGAAACCAGACAAGCCACTGTCCCCAGAACAACCGGCAGTAATTGATGAAATGCTTTCATCTCAACACACAACTCCTTAAATCGCGGTATTCTCATTTTCTTCATCGGCGAAATTGCGGAACAAATCACTTTGATTTCAACCTGGAAACAAGATCGTTGAGTTTCAAACAGGCTCTGATGGAGCCCCAACCAATGTTACGACTTGTCTTCCTTGGTTGTTAAAGCAAAATCGACTCGGCGCGATTTTTTGGTCACGGAAGCCGTTATCCCTGAAGTGGTGGAACTCCGGTATCTCTCCGGCAGGGCGGAAACCCCTTTCGAAAATCCTCCTTGCGGAAGTTCCTGCCCTGGAGCTTCCTTCCAGGCTTCGAATTGAACGCCGTATTCTCCCGTGGGAATGCCGTCACGGCTGGAGTTCTGGCTGAGTTCGTAGCGGCCGTTTCGAATCGGTCCGGAAGCGACGACATAGCCTTCCTCGCCGATAAAGGCCACGAACCCGGCCTTCAAAGGGACGGCATCCAGAGTGACTGTTCCGGAGACCGGGATCCGGTCTTCATAATTTCGGCATCCCCATCCGGTTCCCAGGGGAATGGAGAGAACAGCGATCAGCAGGAGTTTCGAAACACTCATTCGTGCGGTCATCGTCATAATGAGGAACCGGTCTCCACAAGATGCCATGTTAAATGCCCGATCTTAAATAGATCATGAACGGCCTGTTGAAATCGAGAAAACCCGGCCAGACAGAAATGTCCGGCCCACTCTTTTCAATGATCCAGAAGCCTCCGGGGGACACGAACGTTCCAGTCGGCGCATTTTTCAACAGGCTGTTAAAACTCCCCGAGAGTTTCGCCGTCCATGCGGTCGCCCAGGTTGCAATATGTCCGATAATCGATATTGTCACCAATGAAACGGACGGATCCATCCACAAGCACGAAATGGGCTCCCCCGGTATGGTAGCTGCCATGCCCGGTCCCATTCCCCCAGCTGTCGTCGTTATTGCGGATATTCTGTGCCAGGTAGTTGCTGTTAATTTTCAGGTGGAACAGAGATGTCGGGATATTGAAGGCCCACAGAGCTCCATAGTAGTTATAATGCGGTTTGGTCTCTCCGATCAGGAGGGTATTGCTGGTGCCATCGGTCACGTCCGAAACCCGGATTTTACTGACACCCCGAGCCCCCATTCCCCGCGTCAAGTTGGGAAACTTGTGTGGAAAGACCCAGCCGTCTCCCCCATCCGTACTTTTGTTTCCTTTGCGACAGAAAGAAGCCCCGTTGCAGTCACCCGCGCCTCCATCGTTGAGCATCGGGCCTCCGGAGAGCTGATACATGGCTTCCTGGACCCGCAGGGGATCTCCGGCAGCATTATCGGGAATATAGGCGAAAGCGGTATGACTCAGGCTGACGGGTTTTCCGGTTCGGCTCAGCGGATTGCTGGGACATGTCGCCACGGGAAGATAAAGTCCATTGACAAGGTCACAGTTTCTGGTGCCATCCGGATTGGTACTTGTGCTATAGGCAGATTTATTTCCCATTTTTGCATACAGGGCCGCCTGATCAATAAAGGGCAGGATCGACTTGAACCAGCACGATTTCTCGCTGGCCCTCAGGTTGTTATCGCTCGCATCGCCGGCGTCCGAATAGGACGACGCGAACGGAAAGACCCGGTACAAGTCATGGTAATTGTGAAACGCCAGCCCAAATTGTTTGAGATTGTTTTTGCACTGGCTGCGGCGGGCCGCTTCCCGGGCCTGCTGGACGGCTGGCAACAGCAATGCCACCAGCACTGCGATAATGGCAATCACAACTAGCAACTCGATTAATGTGAACCCTCTTCGGCGGTTGGCAGGGAATGGAGGCATGATGAAATGATCTTTCAGAATTGAAGGGAAATAGACATTCCAGCAGGGGAATCGCGGTCAAGGGTGATCCGAAATGACGAGGATGCGGGCTTCATCGAGATAGTGAGGAGGCTCCGCGCCGAAAAAGAATGAAAACACCTTCCGGTCCGCGGAGAGACGAATTTCATCCGCATCGGTTTCAATCTGGCGGAAAGAAGCGGTTTCATAAAACGTATTTTTCAACCCAAACTGGGCGTCCGTGGCCGCCAGTTCTTTCGCGCTTCCGACCACGGCTGCAATTGTTCCAAAAAATGTCACCGCCCCTCGCGGAGCCACGATCCCCAGATCCGTGGGATCGAAATGAGCCAGGTAACTGCTGACAAGACTTCCAGCGGGAATCCGTACCGGCCCGTCCAGCCCATGAATTTCCAGGTCTTTCTCCAGCCGGATATTCTGCTGTTCCGGGACAATCAGCAGATAACTTGGAGTTGTGACCCGGTTGCTTCGAAAGGAACGCACGGGATAACCGAGCGTGCGGACATTTCCGTCCAGGCTGCGAATTCCTCCACGGCGTTCATCAATCCAGTCGAACAATTCCGGCTCATAGGCAATTTCCCGGGAAATATTTTCTTCGGGGCGAAGTTGAACAGCCCGGTTGGCCGTCAGCTCCAGAGTCTTTGTGGGGCGGCCCTGCCAGTCCAGCAGGCTGGCCCGCGCCCGGCCACGACGAACGCTGACCTCCGATCCGTTCTGCGGGGAATGTGTCACCTGAAATTCCGTTCCCAGATCGACCACCTCGGCATCCGGCGTCCGGACCGTCAACCCTTCTCCTTGAGGAAGCACCTGGGCTACCAGTCGTCCCTGATGAAGAAAAATCTGCTGGGCCTGTTCCAGCCGGAATTCCGCAGGCCCCACAACATCGATCAATGCATGTTCCAATTGCAGGCTGATCACCCCTTTTTTGATGGAAAGCGTTTCTCCCTGTCGGATCACTTGTCCCAGTTCCGCAGAGCCCGATTCCAGGGAGGCGTCGCTGGTGAGATGTGCCACATTTGCCAGCGGAACCGGTCGGAAGGCTTCCGCAAACAGGCCCCAGACCGCCAGGCAGATCAAGCCGCAAACGGCGCTCACGGAAAGAAAAAGTGTTTTCCGGAACCGATCCGCCTGACGACGTTCACAGGCCAGGGTAAAATCTTGCAGCACGGACAGCACAGCTTCCCGATCCGTCTGGGAATCAGCCTGATGAAGCAACTCCCCATGCAGGTTGATCATCTCCAGATATGCTTGGAGACTGGCCGGATCCTCCGCGAGCAATTTTTCCAGTCGATCGATCCCGTTGGCATCGATACGTCCATCAAACATGGCGTCGGCGAGATCGCGAATTTCCGCAGTTTGTCTGGAGGAAGGCATCATGGGGGAGACATCTCGTCAGGTTTCGTCATGCCGGCGCAGGCTGCGGTGAACGCATTCAACCAGGTTTTTTCGGAGCCGCTTCAGCCGCGTATAGACGGATGCCACAGGAATGCCGTGAGAGCGGGCATAGCGCACCAGGGTGGTTCGATTTCCATAGCAGTCCATCAAAAAACGAGAGTCACGCTTTCCCAGTTTTGTCAGGCAATCGTGCAGTCGTTCCCGCCGCAGTTCGAACAGTTCCGTTCCTGCCGTCTGCACAAAAGCAATCCTGGCCAGAATTTCATCACTCAGCCCGAATCCACGACGCCTGCGTTGCTGTCGCATAAAGGACTTGGCGACGTTGAAGGCAAATCCGGAAGCCCATTTTCGAAAGTTCCGGTCCGGATCGAATTCGTCAAATTTTTCCCAGAGGACCGCACAAACTTCTTGCGTCACGTCATCCGCATCCGTGCGATTCCCGACAATTGACAAGACATAAATATAAAGGTCCCGATAGCTTCCAACGAGCCGTCTGAGAAACTCCGCTTCACGAGAAGAATCTTCCAAGTCGTCTTGTAAGATCTGATTTTGAAAGGGGATATCCATTTTCAAGATGGGCGGCCTGACGTCTCAGACTCTCTGGCAAGGCAAACGGGAAACAAGCCTTTCAAAGCATGTTGTTCCGTCCAAGGAAATTTGGGTCAGTTATTTTCAAAAATGAATCAATTCTTTCGATTGTGAATTTGGCCCCTCCCTGCATCTGCTCCGGGAATGAAAAAAGCCCTGCATCCGAGAGGAGAGGGCGTGAGGCGGGGCTGGAAAAGCGATCCAGCCGAAATTTGGAAGCCTGGGCTCATTTTTTCTGGCTGACGAAACGTCCGCCGCTGATGAACATTCCGTTTTCACATGGATTACACCACTGCAACAGAACATGATATTCGAATTCCCGCGTATCACTTGCCATGCGCACGACAACTTCTTCCGGAGCCACATATCCCTTGTGCAGCAGGCCGATTCCGAAGCGGCTGATCTCACGGGTCACTGCGGAAACGGTATTTCCACGACTGGTTGTGATTTCCGCCGGAACCGCCAGCTCCAGTCGTTCCGCGGAACGATTGTGATTGACTTCCGATTTTCCGATGCTCTCCAGCACTTCGCGCAGGTCGCTGGATGTGGGGCGGCTCCAAGGATCAGCCATGGTCGACTCTCATCTCACAACAATGATTGAAAATAACAGTCACTGGAAATAAACGCTGCACGGACAGGTCTCCCGGTCAACTCTTCTGATTCCGGGAACGTCGGACTCATCTTCCAGTGAACCCTAAATCGCATTTCGGCGCGAGGGCGAATTCTCTTTGGAAAGAACAGGTTTTTTCCGTTCCCACAGCGTCCAATCCGTTACATCCGTCAATTCAGCGGGACACAAAAAAGGGAATCGTCCGTCTTTGCTGAAAAACGGGCAATTCCCTCTGATCGACTGGTGAGAACAGAGACCTCCTGGAGGAAGAGCGGTTCCAGTGCTGCGTTCCTCAGGCCGCCCGTTTAAACGGTAATGGCTGATTTTCCACTTCGTCCGTGGCGGATGCGGGATCGGTCACGATTTCCAGAGCGGCGGCCGGAGCAGGCCCGGACACAGCCATCGGTTGCTGGTCCGCACTGGGGTCTTCATCATGATTCTGTCGGCGGGTGTACCAGATTCCGGCAGCGATGGAGAGTCCGGCTCCAATCAACCCCAGAATTGCCCAGGTCATTCGCCAGGCTCGCTGTGCAGCAGCATGGGCGGAGTTTTGGGCCTTCGCCTGATGCGACCGCGAGAGTTGCTCCCATGTCAGCGGGGCTTCCGCGGTGGATAATGAAGCGTTTTCCGCGGGAGTCGGAGGAGCCAGCAGCACAGGCCGTTGCTGGTCCATGGCAACGGATCCCATGTGCTGCCCCTGTGATCGTTCAGACCGTCCGGACGAGGTTCCCGCGGTAAATGGATCAATCAGTTCCGGAGCGGAATCTTCCGCAACCTGGTGGGCAATCGCAAACTGCACCCCCGGATCGCTTCCGGAATTCATGGGTGCCGGAGAAGCCGTTGGACGTTGTGGAATCGCTCCGCTTTGCTCTTTCATGGATTGCGGCAGAGCACGGTTCGACGGATTCGACGACAAGGCGAATTTCTGGGGCGGTTCCGTACCTTGAACGGAACGTTCATTGGGCCAGGGCCGGATTTCGGGCAAAACATCCCGGATCGGACCATGGCTGTCAAAGGGAGAGGAAGACCGGGACGCGACCAGATTTCCGGTCGCCGATTGCAGATTCTGCTGACCGGCGGATTCCGTGCGAGCAACCGGACGTTGATCAATTTGATCCGGCAATGGTTGCCAGGTGGCGAAGGCCCCTTTCGAAAACGGGGTCCGGGACGAGGCGGCGGGCGCCGTCTCTTTTTCCGCAGGGGAGATTTTGTCGCCGATGCCGGGTTCCATGGCGAGTGACGCACCAGGAGCCACGTCCGCTGCGGCGGCGTAGGTTTCTTCCGATGAATTCGAAGTTCGCCAGAGTTTTGCCGCCAGGACTCGGGCAAACTCTTGCGGAGTCTCCTCACCGTCCGCAAAAACCAACTGACTATCCGCAGCGACTTTCTCTGCCAGAAGGGCGCAACGATAAGCTGCGTGCAGTTCTCCTCGCAAGGCGGAGGTATGTGCATCCGACATCAGGGCCTGAACTCTCAACTTCTGATGGCGTTTGGCCACGGAGTCGTCAGCGGATTTCGGAGCCGGAGTCGGAGAAGTTGTGGACGGGAAGGGCCGTTGTGCGGCCTTCAGATCTTGGCCAGGCTGAGCTCTCCCTTCTTCCTCCGTGGACCGCGCGACAGTATTCTGGCTGGTGCCGTCTTTCTTCGGAATCCAGACGGGATCATCCGGGAATGCCGCTGCCGGGGAGTCTGGGCGTGTTTTCGCAGATGCGGGGACATTTGCCGGAGTGGTGGAAGCAGACCGGTCGCGGTTAGCCAGGACGTCGTCTTTGCTCTCTGCTGCCCATGAGGGAGACGGTTGCCCGGCGAGTTCCTTCTCGAACCAGTTGTCAGGGGAAAAGGCATCTTTTTCCGCAGGCTTTGGATCGGGAACAGCGACCGAGGACGAGGCCAGCCTTGCTTTCCCAACGGTCTGGTTTTCGGACGTTTTTTCCGCGGATTTCAGTTCCGGATGCTCCGCGAACGGGTCCTTCACCGCGGGCTTTTTCGATTTGAAACTGAAGAAGCTCCAGAAGGATTTCTTCGCGGGCTTTTCTTCCGCAACTTTTTCGCCGCCGGTCTGCACAATTTGAGAATCGCGGATCCCAGCGGTTTCCTCGCCCCCTGCTAATGCAATTTCCTTGGCATGGCCCTTTTCCGCGGACGCAACAGCTTCCGCAGTTTCCATTTTCTGATGGGCAATGTCTTCTTCAGCAATGAGTGCTGCTTTTCCGGCCTCATTGGCGAGATCGGAGCGAGTCGGATTATTCAGACAGCCGGAAAATTGCAGGCTGGATGCACAACTGACGGTCACAGCGACGCGCAAAGCGCGGTCGCGCCACCGCATGGATTTTGGGCTCATCACGAAATCCCCCCTATGTGATGAAAAGCGAAGTAACGGTTGTATCGTCCTGTTTAATTCTGCTGCATGAGCGGAATTGCTCGAAAATGCCTGAACTGCCGATGAAACCGGTAAAAATGGCCTCTCGGACCCCATCTGGGGAATTGGCGCATGATTCCCATACCCGGAACCGTTCTTGAGCTAACGTTGCATATTGTCCCCAATGAAAAAATTGATGCCGTCCATGAAATCCATTTCACTGATGTCCGATTCGAGAACGGAAAGGTGTCCCGCCGATGCGGAATACCAGGGACCGTCCGGAACGAAATATCGTTTGACGTTGCTCAAGGAGAGTGGAGAACTCAATCGTTATCGGTCGGACTGGCAGGATCTGGCATCCCGGACCGCCGATCCAAATCCGTTTTACGAAGACTGGTTCTTTCTCCCCGCCGTCAAATATCTCGGCGGAACTGAAGAGTGGCGTCTTCTCCTGATTCATGCCGATCTCCCCAAACGTAGCCCGAATCCTTCTCTGGTCGGCTTCTTTCCGTTTGTCAAATCCCGCAATGCCTGCCGGGTGCCGGAATGGCGGATGTGGAAAAACGATTTTTGTTATTTGACCAGTCCGCTGGTCGCCAAAGAGAACACAACGGATGTCCTGCGGGCCGTCATGTACTATTTGCGTACGGAACACGCAGATACAGCAATCCTCGATTTCCCCCTGATGTGCGGGGAAGGGGCATTACATCACGCCTTTACGGAAGTCCTTCGCGAAAATCTGTCGACGACCTACCTTCCCGATCAATATTTGCGGGCCATGACAACCTGCCGGGAAGCCCCCGAGGAATACCTCAAAAGCATCCTCGGGGGACATCACGTCCGCGAATATCGCCGCAAACGCAGAAAGCTGGAAGCGCTCGGGCAACTCGAATATCGGCTGCTCGATGATTCCCGGGGAGCGGATTGCTGGATCAACTGGTTTCTGGACCTGGAGGCCAACGGCTGGAAAGCGCGTGCTGGAACAGCCATCAAACTCCATCCAGACCAGTCCCGATTCTTCCGGGAAATGGTCGAAAACGGCTTGCGGAACCGGCAAGTGCAACTGGAAGGCCTCTTCCTGAACGGAGAACCGATCGCCCTGAAGTGTCTGCTCCTGGCCCGGCCCGCAGCCTTCGCTTTTAAAATTGCGTTTGATGAAGCCCATCACACCTGTTCGCCCGGAGTTCAACTCGAATTTCAAAGCCTGGAACAACTCGCCAGAACGCCGGACATTCTTTCATGCGATTCCTGCGCCATTCCCGGACATCAGATGATTGATCGGATCTGGAGCGAACGCCGTCTCGTCCGGCATCTGAAAATCTCCACCGGAAGTGTGTGCGGAGATCTTTCTCTCGGGGCGCTGCCGTTCTTGCGATCCATCAACCGTGTCCGGAAACGCTGGCTGGAATCCAGCTCATCTCGCAAGAACGGAGACGCTTCTTCACTCCCTTCGGACAAGTCCTCCTGAACAGCTGGATTTCCTGGCAACATTTGAATTCTTTTTTCTTCAGCAAACTTCCTTCGAGAAAGTCATCTCCATGTCGGTGCAAACAGTTGCTCGTCTAATGGAACCTCAAGTGGAACAAAAAGCGGGCTCGAACGCGGCGCGGCATCTCTTATTGCAACCCATCGAGTTCGAAAACTGCTTTTCCCGCAAACCGTTTCTGATCGGACATCAGCTGTGCGATCATCCGCTGTTCCAGATGGACCGGATCCTCGAATTGTCCCGACGACTGCCGGAATCGTGCATCGAGTACAATGCGGGCAACCTTCCCGTGAGCATCGATCCGGCACTGACGCCACGGAACGGACTCTCCGTCGAGGAAACGATTCGCCGGATTGAAGAATGCCGGTCCTGGATGGTGTTGAAATATGTTGAGCGCGATCCCGCCTATGGCCAGCTGCTGAACGAATGCCTGGAAGAATTACGCCCCTACACCGAGCCCATTACTCCGGGAATGACGCAACCACAGGCATTTGTGTTTGTCACGTCTCCCCGATCGGTGACACCGTTTCATATCGATCCGGAACACAACTTCCTGTTGCAGATTCGCGGCAGCAAAGAAGTCCGGATGCTGGACGGCAATAACCAGGAGATTGTCTCAGAAAGCGACCTGGAAAACTTCTATTCCGATCGCGGCCGGAACCTGAAATTGACCCCCTCCGCGGAAGAGTCCGGATGGACGTTCCCGCTTCAGTCCGGTCAGGGGCTGCATTTTCCGGTCACGTTTCCACACTGGGTCCGAAACGGGGAAAGCGTTTCCGTTTCGTTCAGCATTACGTTCCGCACTCCGGATCTCGATCGACGACGGGCATTGTATCAGGCGAATGCCGGTCTGCGGGCTCGCGGATACCATCCCTGGGCCGTGGGAAAAAACACGTTGCGGGATAATCTGATCTATACCGGATTTCGTCTTCAACGGAAATTCAAAGAACTGTTACTGCCTCGCGAAAAATGCTGTCACGATCGCACCTGCGGAATGTAGACAAACAGCAATCGACAACGATTTGCACCAGAACGGTCTGAGCGGAAAAGCGCGTCCAAGCGACACTTTCCGACACGGAAGCGGATTGAAACCTCGGTCAAAAGGCCTCATTCGCCAGCGGCTCCGCTCACTTCCCATTGAGAACCTTTGAGGTTCAACCGCCCCCGTCTTGAGCGGATCGGAGACCTCTCCGCGCATAAAAATACCCTTGGTCACAAGAGGATTGTTCGAGCGGCTCGTGGAGAGGATTGGCTGCAGAGTGGGTCAGGCTGCAAACATGCTCAAAACAGTTCTCTTGATCCCAAGGGTCTTGGTTGGGGTCGCATGTTGATTATGCAGATCAAATGCCAAACCGCAACAGAAATCGCCTCCAATTCAGCGCCGATTCCAGAATGCCAATAATTTCAATAGCTTATAAAAACAAAAAATGTGTTGCCCTTGAAAGGGTCGGATGTTAGGATGACTGTTTCGGCGCATATTTCGGCGCCGATATCCGACCTTTCGGCGCTGATATGAGCCCTTTCCAAATTCAACGCTGGACCATTTCGGCGCTGGCAGCCTTCGCAATTGTTTATTGTCTGGCTGTGTTGTGGTTCGTTCCGACGCAACCCTGTATCCCTTTGAATTGTCTGCTGACAAATTCCCGGGACGACCTGCCCGGACTCGAAATTCAGGATGTGAGTCTGCTCAAGGGGCTGAATAAGAAAGGGACGACCCCGGACGTGGGGGACCGAATCATCGAGGCCGGGGGACGGCCCATTCGCAATTTTGCCGACTGGTCCAAGTTGCACCGCGAATTACGGGGATGGGAAATCGACTCAGCGGCAAGAATTCCGTTCGGGAAAGATCCCACGGAAGAGAGTGTTCATTCCAGCATTTCGGTTTTTGAATACCCGGACAAGTCACGGGCCATCACGGTCTGGTTTCTTCGAGAAGGCCACGACCAGCCGTTTCAGGCATGTCTGCCTTTGATTGGACAGCCGACTCTCAGCGTCTCGCTGACGCTCTTCTGGTACGTTCTGGAATTATGTGTTCTGATTGTCGGCGGGCTGGCGTACTGGAACCGGCCGTTTGATCAGCCACTACGCACATTTTTTGCACTCTCGGCACTCACCCTGATGGCTTTTGTGGGGGGGAGCCACTGGTGGCTGGTCTCCGCCAGCCCGGTGTTGATCATTATTTTTGTCTTCGCGGGATGTATTCTTCCAGCGACGTTGCTGCATTTCTTTCTGACCTATCCTTTTCCTGCTCCACTGTTCGCGCGCGGGAAGCGTCTGAGCCGCTTTCTGCTATATGCCATGCCGGTACTCGCGGCATTCGGGCTCTCCTCCATAATCGTGGCCACAGCCGTTCTTTCGGAAGACTTCGGCCTGGGCCCTTTCGCGAAGACGCTGGAACGGATTGACGGTGAAGCTGCCGCTCAGATTTTTCCAGTGTTGCGTCAAAGCATTTATGCCGTTCTGGCCATGGCCGTTTTGTATTTTATCGCGTCGTTGTTCGCAATTCGGCGGAGCTATGTCGCGGCCCGCAATCCTATTGAACGGAATCAGGTCCGGTCTTTAATGTGGGCCGCGTTTGTGGCTTCGGGACTGATCGGCTACACCATTTATATTGCTATTCACGATCATACCTATTTCGCCCTGGGCGGAGCCCGGTTGCCGATGTTCGGCGCCAGCCTGGCGTTCATGCTGGCATACGCTGTGGGGATCGCCCGATACAAGTTGCTGCTGATCGATCAGGTCGTTTCCCGGGGGGTCTGGTATTACTGTGCCAGTGCCGGACTGACGCTGATTTTTGCTGCTCTGATTGCGGTGGGAGCGGTGAACACGCTTCATCAGGACCTGTCGCTGTTCGGGCAGACCGTCCCGCTGGTCCTGGTGCTGGTGATCTCGGTCCTTGTCATCATCTGGGTCCGGGATTCCGTACAGCGAAAACTGGACCGACACTACTTCAGCGAAAAATATCAGCTGGATAAGGCGCTTCATCGGATGAATCGCGTTGTTTCCAGTGTGCTTGAACCCGAAGCCGTCGCGGACGGACTTCTGAATTCCTGCCGTGAGGTCCTGCATGTCGAACAGGCGGCGCTGTATCTCCGGAAGAGCAATCGGCTGGAATTCCGCATGTTCACAGCGGTCGGCAAAGGGGACCTGCCGTTGCAGATTACCCTGGAATCCACGGTTCTGGATGCGCTGACGGAAAACCTTGTCGTGCAGCGGGTGCCGCACAGCAGCAGCCCCATGCAATCCCTGCTCCGGCAATTGCACGCGGATGTGATTCATGGCCTCGAAATGCAGAACCATTTAAGTGGTCTGCTGGTCCTTGGATCAAAGCGAAACAATTTGCAGTATTCCGCGGAAGATCTGGCATTCGTGGATGCCATGGCGCGAATTTCTGGAGTCGCCATGCATTGTGCCACGGTCCAGCAGGACGTCGCCCGGCTGAATCAGGACTTGCAGTTGAAGATGAATAAAATTGACGATCAGGAACGTCAATTGTCGGTGCTGCAAGGAGAACTGGCCACGCTGTCGAAGCTCCCTTCGCTTTCTCCGGCAGATGCGGAACTTCGGCGAGAGGGGATTAAAGGGCATGGCCCCGCCATCACATCGGTACTGGAAACCGTCCGCAAAGTGGCGGGAAGCAATTCATCAGTTCTGGTTCGGGGAGAGAGCGGTACTGGAAAGGAATTGCTGGCCCGGGCGCTGCATGAGAACAGTCCGCGGCGGGAAGGGCCGCTGATCAGCGTGCATTGTGCCTCGCTGTCACCGCAACTTCTGGAAAGCGAGTTGTTCGGACATGTGAAAGGGGCCTTTACCGATGCCCATCAGGACAAAGAAGGCCGGTTTCAAATGGCGCATGGAGGAACTCTGTTCCTCGATGAAATCGGGGATATTTCGCTGGACGTGCAGATCAAACTCCTCCGCGTGCTCCAGGAACGCCGGTTCGAGCCGGTCGGAAGCAGCCGGACCGTGGCGGTGGATGTCCGAATTGTCGCAGCGACACATCGCAATCTGGAAGAGCTGATTACTGAAGGGAAATTCCGTGAAGACCTGTTTTACCGGCTGAACGTCATCAGCCTGACCTTACCTCCGTTGCGGGAACGTCGCGAGGATCTTTACGAACTGGCGCTCCATTTTCTCCGCCGGGCTTCCGAAGAGAGCGGAAAACATGTCCTGCAAATCGACGAAGACGCCCTTCAACTGCTGCAAAATCATGACTGGCCCGGGAACATTCGTGAATTACAAAATGTGATTGAACGGGCCGTTGTTCTCACGGAGGGCAATGTCATTCGCGTTCAGGATCTTTCATTGGAGCGTTCGGTCCCGGTGGCGCGATCGCTGCTGGTCGCGAACGAACATTCGCGGGGAGGGGGCATTCCCACCCGCTTCAGCCAGATTGCCCTGCGGCGAAAAACACTTTCCAGCGAAAGCAGCGAACGGTCCCTGTTGCTGGAAGCGCTGCAAAATTGTGATGGCAACAAGGCCGAAGCGGCCCGGTTGCTGGGAATGCCGCGGAGTACCTTTTTCAGCAAACTGAAGAAGCACGGGCTGTGAGAATCGGACGGGAGATGCTGCTCCCCCCCGTTGATGTTTCTCTGTTCTTGTTCCGTTCTGTTGCCCCCCCCTGTCAAAACAAATCGGGCACGGCCACCAACAAAGTGACCGTGCCCTGAACCTTCCGGGAAGAAGGATATTTCGAATGTTCCGACGGGAATTCAGTTCCGCAGGGAGAAATCGGTGTCGTCGTTCTCTTCCTGATCCTGTTCCCAGGCATGAAAGGCTTCAAACAGGTCCGAGGAAACGAGTACCGCCTCCTGTTGCCCAACAAGAAGATTCAACTGGGTCGGCCCCAACGCACAGCGGATTTCTCGCAGCACCGTCAGTGGAGCGACCAGGGTGCTGGGGGGCAATTCCCGACATTCTTGAAAATCCAGACAGGCGAGTTCGGGGGTGAACATAAAAAGCTCCTGCTTTTCTAATGCGATTTCAATTTCTGTTTTCAGCGATCGTTCGCGAAAAGCGCTGCCTTCACGAAGCGAAACGCCACATTCGCCTGCCAAACCATGGACAATGGCTGTGCATCCCTGCGGGAACCTGGCGGGCCAACTCCGTGATCTTCACATCCTGTTCTGACAGGCTCCGGAACTATTGCCGTTCGTTGGCAGCACGCTCCGGAGGGATCTGTCCGTCCTGATGAGAAGCTCCTCAAGAGCGGTCATTTTTCTGATCGTCTGAAGAAGACCGCGGCACGGCACAGGAGACGTTGTGATTCCTTCCGGCCTCGCCGTTGATCTCCATGTGTGTATGGTCTCGCCGACAGGTCGAATCTTCAATAATTCTTGGGGGATTCCTTCAGAAATGCGGAAATGTTCCGTCCTGCGCAGCAATTAAGAAGAGTTTGTCTATCGAGTGCTTTGCGCAGCCTGGGAGTTTTATGCTGCCGGCGCTGACTTCTCAGTCTCCCAAACGGATCGGATGTGGAGCAACTGCTGCATTTTTACACACAAAAAAGAGAGACGGAACGAATCCTGCGCCGCGAGGCCGTCCAAAACAGCCTGGAAATGAACGTTCTCATTCACGAACGTGAAGATGCTCCCCCTGGAAGCGTCGTTTTCGTCTTTCATCAATGAAACGAATCTGGATGTGGCAACAGAGGAGCCGGAAGGCACAGCCTTGTCCATCCTCTTGGGAAAGAGACGAATTCAATCAAATCATTCCAGAGCGGCCACTTTTTTACAGGCCGGCATTCAGCGGCTGGAGATCTTCCGGAAGAAAGAGACCGTCTTTCCGGATCAGTGTGCCGTCAAACCAGACTTCGCCCCCGCCGTATTCGGGAGTCTGAATCAGTACCAGATCCCAGTGAATGCGACTGCGGTTCCCGTTATCGGCGGTTTCATAGGCATTGCCAGGGGTCAGATGCATCGACCCTCCGATTTTCTCATCGAAAAGCGTATCCAGCATCGGGTGATGAATCCGGTTATTGCATCCCAGCGACCATTCACCGATATACCGGGCTCCTTCATCCGCATCCAGAATTTCATTCAGCCTCGCCGTCTGCCCCGTACAGCGGGCATCGATGATTTTTCCTTTGCGAAATTCAAAGTGGATATTTTCAAAAATCGTCCCTTGATACCGGGAGCCGGCGTTGTAGGTGATCACGCCATTCAGGCTGTCCCGAACGGGGGCAGTGAAGACTTCGCCATCCGGAATGTTCCGCAGCCCGTGACACGTCACCACCGGAATGTCCTTGATGGAAAATTCCAGATCGGTTTCGGGAGCAACGATTCGGATGCGATCCGCTGCCAGCATCCGGGCGCGCAATGGTTCTTGCCTGCGGGCCATTTCCGCGTAATCCGCAGTGCAGACATCGAAATAAAAATCTTCAAACTCTTCGCTGCTTTTGCGGGCTGCCTGTGCCATGGAGGACGTGGGATATCGCAGCACCACCCAGCGGGTTTTGGGAACACGGATCGCCAGATGTACTGGCTTCCACAGGTATTCCTGAACCAGATCGAGTTGTGTTCCTGGAACGTCGGAGAATTCTTCGGTATTGGCAGTCCCGCGAATGCCAATGTAGGCCTGCATCCGGGACATCGTGGCGGCTTCAATTTCTCCCGCGAGTTGCAATCCTTCCGCACTGGAAGACCGGTAAACTTCCCTCAGAACGGCATTGTTTTTCCATGAGACAAACGGCCGGGCTCCCACGCTGGCCGCGGCTTTGACCAGTTCCGTGACCAGGTTTGGTTCGGGAAGATCGATCGCTTCGATCAGAACATTTTCGCCGGCCTGCAATCGACAACTGTGTTGCACCAGCAGTTGGGCCAGTTTTTCAATGCGGGGGTCTTTCATCGCGGATATCCTTCCGTGTGTGTCGATGAACGTCCGTCAGCAGCACGCTGAATCGGTAACCGAATCGGACCGGATCAGCAGGCCGAACCAGTCCGGAATACAGATTGCGTCATTCCTCGATTTTGGGGAGATCAATTTCGAATTTCGAACGTTGCAGAAAGTCTTCCGGAATGCGTCCCGCCCTGGCAATCTGTTCAAGGTCACGACGAATTTCCTCGTCCAGGGGAATCTTTCCGGCTCGCTGGGCGTGCTGATAAGCGGCCACGAAGCGGGGAATTTCCTGATCAACTTTGGTGCTGGTCCCTTCGTCCCGCATTCGATCGGTGAACATGACGCCATCCAGATGATCCGTTTCATGTTGGACCACCCGGGCTTCCAGATCATCCAGATCCATTTGGAACGGCTGGCCGTCGAGATCGAAGGCTTCCACGACAAGAGCTTCCGCCCGGCGGACATCACCATAAAGACCGGGAAGACTCAAGCACCCCTCTTCTCCCAGTTCGCTTCCCCGTTTGCGGCTGATAATGGGGTTCAAAAAAGTGATTTCTTCATCAGGCAAGCCGGGCCGGGCCTGAAGATTCATAACGAAAAACCGAAACGGAAGGCCGACCTGATTTGCAGCCAGGCCGATTCCTTTGGCTTCATACATCAGGTCGAACATCTGACGGACGGTTTTCCGCAATGTTGCATCGATCTGCGTGATGTCAACAGACTTAAACGCCAGTGCTGGATGAGGATAAGGAACAATCTGCATTCATGTACTTCCCGAGCATCTTGCTCGAATAAAACGGCTTGCCATCTTTGTTTCGGACAGGGTCGCAAACGTGATCCGCCAACTCGCTGACCACTCAAAGCCTCTTTTTCATCGGTGGACACCAGCAGGAAGAGTCTTTCGCTCGTTCAATTATGGGCAGAAAAACTCTCGAGGCAACCCTTGCGCCGCCGGAGAAGAGACCTCCCGGCCTCTTTTGTTCCGCCCTCGCTTCCTATTTGACAAGAGGGGACGTCACTCTGATCCGTGCATCTGCCGGGGGGGATAACCGTGCCAGACAAGCGGCTTGGCGATTTTGTCGGTCTGTTTTGTTTCCAGGGCCTTGAGAATTTCCTGGACGGTGCGGTTCGTGGCCAGTTCCCGTTCCAGTTTTTTAATGACATCCCCGGGAACCTGCATGGCTCCCGCCCCCGGACCACCCGCCTGGAAGGTCCCCTTCTGATTAAAAACCGCCCAGTAGACCGAGCGGGGATGGGCCTTGGCACCGTCACGGGCTTTGTCCGCAGCGTTCCCTTTCACCCGTTGCCCGCTGACCTGGTACAGATCGCGGCGCTCGAAGATCACCGCCAGAACATTCCAATCCTTGCCGCCAAACAGGCCGAACATGCCGGGAGACCTTGCTGAAGTGACTGTCAGAAAAGAAACAAGCTGATCATTGCAGAGAATATCGTCTCCACGGATGACCTGAAAACCGGACAATGTCTTCAGCCATCCTGCCGACTATTCGATCTTGCCGTATTGGACCGAAGTCACCCGGTCAGGTCAATGAATCCCTGTTCTGCCGATCTAAAGCGGTAGGTATCATTGGGATCCTCTTTTGTGATCGAAAATCGTCTCGATCAGTCCGCTGGAATCTGTTAAGGTCCCCGCAATCCGGCAGTCTCCCCGGCACAGCCGGTTCGTTCCGATCACAACCCCGGTCATTCATGCAGCACAAACATTCTCGCGGACTGTGAAAATTCAGAAGCGTCGCAGCGCAGAGATGCCTGCCGGGAAAAAGCCTGGGGGTTGCCAGGCGATGCGAGCACGAAAACGGGTCGGTATTTTCAGGATTTTGACTTTCAGGGAAGGATGTCCATGATCCGGTTCACCACTCACTGGCGCGGCGCCGTCATTCCATTCTGGCCGGGAGCGTTATTCCTGGGGCTGGTGTTGATGCATTCCTCCGCACGCGGGGAAGAACCTGGAAAAACGTTGCTGAGATATCGGTTTCAGCCCGGGCAGGTAGTGCGGTATGACGTCACCCTGAACGATGACTACAAAATCCAGATTGGGGCGGATAGCGATGAGCCCTATTCCCATCAGAGTTCGATCAAAAATTATACCGTCAAGTCGGTCAATCCCGATGGCTCGGCCGTGCTGCAACTGACCATTGAATCGGTCGATCTGGAAATTTACCAGAACGGAGAAACGTTCCGGTACGACAGCCGGGCCGATACAACTCCGCAAGAGCAGCCTGTCTTTGAAGCCATGAAGAACCTCGTGGGTAAGCCGCACTTGCAAATCACCATGTCGACACGGGGAGAAGTTTCCGCGTTCACGCCAATGGTGCCGGGAAACCAGGTCCCGAACAATCCGCAGCAGGTGGCATTTGACGTTCTTCTTCGGCTTCCCGAAGAACCGCTGGCGGTGGGAGAAAGTTGGAAAGAAGACTTCGAAGTCGTGCTGGCCATTCCTGATTCCAAGCTGACCAAAAACGCCCGAATGCAACGGGAATACAAATTACTCTCCCTGGAAAACCAACTGGCAACCATCGATGTGCATACGAAAGTTCTTAGTATTCTTGATTCTCCGGATGAAGAGATGCAGCTCTTGCGGCGAAAGCCGGAAGGGACCGTGGTGCTCGATCTGAACCGAGGACTGCTCATTCGCAAGACGCTCCGGCAGGACAATCAGGTCTCCGGCTTTGAAATGGGACCTTCCTTGATGAGTTTTCGCCAGAATATTACGGAAAAGATCCGACCAGACTCAGTGGCTGCGGGAGCGATTGCTCCCGCCAAATGAAAAGGAACATCGAGAACCCTTTTCATTAACCAGTTGTTGTGAGCTGGCTGATTGATCGGAAAATCCCATTACGCCTGTGTGCTGGCAAAACTCTGGAGAATGCCAGACACCAACTTCATTCGCGCAGCCGACTCGTGAAGAGTTCATCCGTGCACGCATCTGCCAGCCGCTCTTGTTCCGACGAATCATGTCTGGCGATACAGACCCGGCTACGTCTGTTCCGGGCCAAATTCTTTACGGACAGCATGGCAGTAGGGACTATCCAATTCAAACTCCCGGCAGGCTGTTGGGCGAAGTTCATAGTGCCGGCAACGGAGTGAATTTTCATCAAGCCAGAGGCAAGGACTGGCGGGAACCAGGTAACGAATTCTCCATGACGGAAGAAATTCTTCGATCAGTTCCGTCGGCACGCCCCGTTGTTCTGGTTCATTCACCACATGATCGATGCGAAACGGAGGGGCACCGATGGTTCGACAACAGGCACCACAGCCGTCGCAGCTCGTCAGGACTGGAAGCGGTTCGGTCATCCGGATGCGATCAAGGAAACAATTGCGTTCTCAAAGAGGCCGGCATCAACTGCCCGCGGAGAATTCATTTTACGCGAAAATCCGGGAACTCGGAACAGTTCGATCAGAAGCATCTGAAGAATGTTCGGCCATCAACGGTGCTGTTTCATCTCACGCATTGGCTGCTTTGTGAAAAATGGCGAGATCCAGGCGAGGAGCCGAAACTTCATCTGTTTGGACAGCTGAAGCAAATCACCAAAAAATGGCTCGACAATTATCTGGTCTGCAAAGGGAAACCACATTCCCTTGTGTCAATAGATGTTGAGTGCTGTGGGTCTTGCCGTCCTGCCGTTCGTCGACCTGTCATGATTGAACGGACCTGGCAGGATCTGCACGCCAACGTGACTCGCAATCATACCCGTCCCGGTATGGATGAACTGATGGACGATGTCCGTGACTATTTAAACAATCGCAACCGACAGAAAAACAATATAAAATCGCAGCGTGATCACTGTCCCAGAATCAGGCTCGGTGATTGACACGTTCTTTTTTTCTCGATTCAATTTTCCCTCACCGACCGTTTGAAGCCATTTGCATTGGACAGCGCGCAATCTTATGAAACTCCTTGCAACGTTAACACAGATTCCCGCTGTTCCGGGCCGGGAAGATCGAATCCGGGATGCCATCCAACAGTACATCACTGCTGCGAAGCTCGTTGATGAAATCCAGATCGATGCTTTGGGCTCCCTGATTGCGGTCCGCCATCCCCGACTCAAAAAGGGGAAAGCGGCGAACAATCCGCTGAAAGTGATGCTGGCCGCCCATATGGACCAGATTGGATTTCTGGTGAGTTATGTGAGTGATGACGGATTCATCCGGGTGAATCCCGTGGGTGGATTCGATCATCGAAACCTGTTTGCGCGGCGGGTCAAAATTTGCACCCGGGACGGAGACTTGCCGGGGGTGATGAATCCCGCGGGACGGCCGGTACATATTGCCACCGAAGACGAGAAACGGAAAATTCCCGAGATCGCCGATTTTTTCGTCGATCTCGGACTTCCCGGCGCGGAGGTCAAAGAGAAGGTCCGCATTGGCGACATGGTGGTCCTGGAAGGCCCTTTCGCTGAAATGGGGGAATATGTCACTTCCCAGTGCCTGGATAATCGAATCGGCTGCTGGGCTCTGATTCGGACTCTGGAACGCCTCAAGCATCATTCCTGTGAGATTCATGCAGCCTGGACAGTGCAGGAAGAAGTCGGATTACGGGGAGCTGGTCCTGCCGCCTTTGCCATTGCTCCGGATATTGGAATCTCCTGTGACACCACGCTCTGCTGCAAAACACCGGGTGTCCCTGATGAACAACGAGTCAGCCTTCCTGGAAAAGGAGTCTGTCTGTCGGTAATGGATTCCTCGACGATCGGTGATTTGAAATTGTTGGAAGAGATTGAAGCCGTGGCTGCCCAGAAGGGAATTCTCTGCCAGCGATCCCTTCTTCCCCGCGGAGGCCAGGACGGCGCCATGATTCAACGTTCGCGAACGGGAGTTCGCACCGCCGTTTTCGCCTGCCCCGTCAAGTACATCCATACCGTTACGGAGACGGCCCACCGGACCGACCTGGAATCATACCCGGCGCTGCTGGCAGCATGGCTCGAAAACCTGGCCTGAAAATGGAGGGCCATGAATGGATTGGATTATACGGCATTCGGAACGAAAACCAGCTGTGAACATTCAGAATGTTTGCAGACCAGGGAATTGTGGAGGCGTCAATCTGTCCTAAGGACAAGTTGTGCGGACCATCTGCGATTCACTCTGGTCCACACAGCGGCTCTTGCATCCGCTCACTTTTGAGTGGAGCCCGTGCGAATGGTCAGGATTCCACAACGTCGAAACCGAGTTCATTTGTCTTGTCATCCGGATCGCCGTTGTAGTTGATGGTGACTTCTTCCCCAGGCTGAATGTCCCGATAGGCGGTGAACACTTTTGTCTGCCGCCCGACATCTTCGTAGTACGCATTCGGTTTGAAGCTGTGGTTGTACAGCGACCCATACCCCATCGCGAGCGCCGCCTTGGTTTCGGTCCAGCAGTAAGCGTAGTTCCCCAGTTCGGAGTCCATGATCTTGTCCCAGGTGACGATAATCAGCGGTACCCGTTCCAGGACTGTCCCCTTGGGAATGAATTTGCGGGCAAAGACCCCTCGCCCTTTGTCTTTCGTGTAACGAACTTCCAGCAAATCCGATTGTGAATGCGGCATGAATGACCGGTCCGGAGAGAATCTGGCCGGTGCATGGGAATTCCACAACGTTTCCCGCGGCACCGGCGTTGGGGAAAGCATCTTCTCTCATTCCCATCGAGTTTCAACGTCACGGGCCTGTTTTTTGAGTCTCGAATTCCCAAAGAAGGGAGATCTCTGCCGGAACCGTGCGGTCAACCTCAAAAAAAATGCCGGCTGAACCGGGGGGGGACGATTCAGCCAGCAAACGGTTTGTCTGGAAAATCCGGAGAGGGAAGACCAAACAGAAAGAACCGGGAACGTTTATGCAGCGTCAATGTCGCTGATTTCACTGATTCGATTGTGCGGAGCATATTGGGCCACGTCCTCTCCAGCGGCATTCAGTTTGAACTGCATGATGTAGCCGTCTTCTTCGGTATCATCAAAATGCCGCCGCAGGACGCAGACTGCCTTGAAGTGCTGCTTGCGGAAAAACAACTGAGCATCCAGGTTGCTTTCGCGAACTTCCAGGATGATTTCATTCCGCCGTTGCTGGGAGAGCTTGTCGACCAGCCGGAGGATCATTTGCGATCCAACCCCCTGCTTCCGTGTTTCGGGAGCGACGGCAAAATTCAGAATGTGCAGGCGGGACTTGTGGAGTTCATAGATCATGAACCCCAGGATTTTCTGATCATGTTCCGCGACCATTCCGATGCAGTTCCGCTGGCGGAGGCAACAAAGGAAATCCTCGTCGCTCCACGGACTCCCAAAACTGGCCTGTTCGATTCGTAAAACCTCAGGCATGTCACGGCGAATGAGCCAGCGGATCTGGACTTCCATTCGCTCACTGGGCGACGTTCCGGGTTTCACATGGGCTTCCATGCCACGTTTTGCCATGAGCATTCTTCCTGTCGGTAATCGCGTGGGTGCTTCCAGCGGTCACGCGTGTTGTGCGGAAACCTTAGCACAGGTCTTCCTGACAGGTGAAGTCAGAAATCCAAAGAAACCGGTCCGCCGAAAAATCATCTGCGTTTTCTGCCGCACGCTCTTGATCTCCAGCCAAAAAGTTTTCCTTCCAGAAGGGGGGAGGACTCTTGCCGGGTTCTGAAAATGTCCATTTCGAATGGAGAAGCTGGGCTGCTGACGAAAGATCGTCTCTTAACGTCCGCAAATTTCCCGGCGCACGTGCTGGATCAGCGACTGCAATTTCGATTCGGGACAAAGGGCCGCGGAAAATTCGCGGCTTTTCAGAATACTGTTGGCTCGTAATTCTCCACGCAGTTGTTCCAGTTCCTGGAGGCGCTCGTTCCGAAGTGGGCGGGCTTCCTCGGCAAGGAGTCTCTGAATGCGGACCAGTTCCTGATGCCGCTGCCGATTTTCCAAACGCCGGGTCCGCCATTGGTCACGGGACAACCGCTCCTGACGACTCCTCTGAATTTCCTGCAGCAAGGATCGACGGCGTTCTTCCAGAACAGCGATGGCTGGATCGTGAGAATCGGTCCGGCCATGAAATTCGAGTTGCCGGATTTCGGACTTTAATCGGGCCAGATCCGCATTCGTCACCGAAAAGGGTTCAATTGGCAAATGCAGCGTCGCGGTGAGCGTGATGAACCCCGGGCAGGGAATCCCAAAAAACGAAGCCATCAGGCCGTTGGTGATTTCGTCGTACCGGGCTCCTCCGATTCCATGGAGAAACAGGTCTCCCAGGCAGAGCCGGGCGAAAAGCGTTGTGGTCAGGGCTCGGGTACGAAGCCGTCCCTTTTTCTGCACATCCACCAATGGAGAGAGATCGGAGTCATCACTGTTCAGCGTTGCCAGAAGGTGTTCTCCAGCCAAAAGTTCAATTTGCCTGCCTTCCCGGCGAACAAAAACCCGCTGGCGATCGCTCGCTCCCGGTTCCCAGTACCAGAACGGAAGTTCGAAACGGTCCCCTTGTTGTTCCAGGTCGGGAACCGGATGGCGGGCATTCCTCACTCGATATTTGTGTCGATATGCATGAACACCAGAATTATAGGCTGTGAAGAAGTCTTCAACGTGATGACACAGATGGGAGACAAAAGCCAGAAACGGCTCCGTGCGGCAAAGTTCACTGACCGGCAATTCCAGGTTGCGGACGTGCCAGGCCCGCTCCTGGGTGATCCGCGCCGCCGAGAGTGCCCGGACCATCCCCGCATCGCACTCCGCACTTTGTGCCGCTGCGGGCCACATGGACTCAATCAGCGGCTGGATGTTCCATGAAGACATGGCCTGGCTGACACGTTCCCCAAAGTTTTCGAACAGGGACTTTTCCTGAATCGAAACTTCTTCCCAGGGCTGCGCGGGAGCAGGCAGATCGAAGGGAATCTCCGTCAAAACGGGATGATCGCGGGTTCCGGAAGGAACTCGCAGCACGGAAGGGCCAGCCAGATCGTTATCCACGATCAGGTTCACCCCTTGCCCACCGCAACATTCCGCCAGCCGGGCGGTGGCGACATTTTTCATCCAGACACCCGCATGATTCAATTGCGGCTGGTGCCCCGTGACGATCAGCAGTTCGGGAACCGTGACAGGATTCTCAATCCCCAGCGTCCGGACCATCCATTGGCGGGCGGCCTCCAGGCAAGCCGTACGAGCCCATTTCCGGAATTCCGGCAACATTCTTCCCGCAATCATGGCTGTGCTCCGGGACAACAACCGGGCATTGTCTCTCGCCAGGGCAACCCCCTGCCGCAGGGAGGGACGACTCAAAATTGAGCCATCGTCGCGGGGGGCCAGCAGCCGTTCAGGTTCATTCGCCAATAATGCGGTCACGGGACAACCTTGAGGCCCTTGAGGCCATATTCAGGGACCGCACAACAACACCTCCTGATTGCAGCGGAGTAACAAGAGCTTCGAATTCCTTGTCTTTCACCAGAATCCACGTGAGACACCCCGCTCTAAATCCGCCATTGGCCGCATTCAACGTCCTGGGCTTCCATTTCCCGCTGAAGCACCTCGCGATAATACTGTAATCGCTTCCGTGAATCATCGAGCGAACCGCCAAAAGAGCGGTTTTCGTCCAGATAGACCAGCGGCACCGGAAACTCGGTGATCCGCAAATGATGTCGGACCGCCTGAACCCAGAGTTGCAGCGGCATCGCATATCCCAGTTCGGTAATGTCGAAGACTTCCAGAGCATCGACACGATACGCCTTAAAACCACAAAACGAATCCGTCAGCTTCAATCCGAAACACCGTTCGAGTTGTTTTGTGATTTCCACGTTCACACGGCGGCGTTCTTCGGGAGGAAGGGAATTTTCATTGAAGACTTTGAGATAACGGCTTCCGGAAACGATATCCCAGGGTTGCTCTCCATTTGGCTGAAAAACGGCCGCAGCAAGGTCCGGAATCAGTTGCGGCTGATGCTGGCCGTCGCAGTCAATCGTCACCAGCACATCGTATCTCTGATCGAGTGCATATTGAAACGCACTCCGCAGACCGGCGCCATAACCCATGTTTCGGGGATGGTGGATGGTATGGATCCCTTCGCACTCCTTGAGCAACAAGGGAGTACGATCCGACGAACCGTCATTGACGACCAGAATGTCCTGGCTGTACTGCCGGACATGGTCGAGGACTTCAAGAAGATGTTTTTCTTCGTTGAAGACGGGCAATGCGGTGAGTACACGCGGGGCCATGCAAAACTCCCAAACGAAAGAGCAGCTATTGCGAAATTTACAGAAGATCGCCCATCTTGATCGATCGGCCTGCTGGACAACGCACCGACGGAAATGTCCATGCGATCCTGATGTTCCTGGTGAATTGGGAAAAGTGGGCCAGACATTTCTGTCGGGCCGAAACGAGATTGTTTTAACGTGATTGTTTTTTGACAGGCGGCTCCAAGGCTGATTTTAGACCAGTGGATTGCCGCCGACCAGTGGAGCTTCCTACCTAAAATTGACAGGTTGAAGAATCCGGGGCAAGCAGGCCATTGAGCCTGGGGGCATCGCCTGGAAACTTGTCAGGATCAAATGATGAAACCACTCACTGGCAAACCGGACAATGCTGTCGGGAATCACCCCCCATACCCCGGCAACACCAATGGAGTCGTATGCCGCCACGCGGGAACCAACGTTTGATCCATTGAAACGCACGCGGCATAGCCCAGGCCGGAACAACGTAATTCTCTTTTGCGAATTCCCCCTCTGTTGCCTATTCATTACGATTGTCGTTTTCGGATATTCGCGGATCCCCGAACCAGTCTTGTGGGAATTCAAAAACCGCTGCACAATCAGGAAAAATCGGGACTGAATCTTATCGAACATCCACAGAAATTCATTCCATGACCGTGAACTTACGGATTCTTGACGGAACGGGCGGCGGCCGTCTGTTCTTCAATACATTCCTTTGCAGCCTGCTCGCAATCGTGGGACTGTCCGATCTCGTTCTGGCAGCTGAAAAAATCTCCGCGGATCCGCTTCACTCGGCCCTGGTTCCCTGGATGCAGGTTCTTACCGGCGCGGACAAGGACTATTGCGTGCACGGGGAATTCACGCTTCCCATCAAAGAGACTGAACACCTGATCCGATTTTCGGTCAACCGGCGCGGTCAGGAAGGATTCGATCTCATATTAACCCATCCCGATTATGCGGTGGAACTTCGCCGCCGTGACGATGGCTTTGCCTTCGTGCTGCCGAAACATCAGGTGGTCTACCTGGGACGGGGACCGCTGACCTCTTCCGATTCCCTCGATCCGGAACGCTTTGTGAATGATGTCTGCGGACCGGGAACACAGGCATCGCTGTACTTGCCGATGCTGGTTCCCCAACAGGCCGAAGGACTTGCCCAACTGTTGATTTCGCTGGCCTCTCTAAAATTGGACCCGGTGGAAAACTGCTACCGGTCCGGAGACCGGGTGACCATCCGACTCCTGCCGCAGAATTCGGGAATGGAAATCAAAACAGGGGCGAACCGATTGACATTGACTTGCGGGGATTCCCGGGAACTGGCCTCGATGACCGCCTTCCCGGGGATGCGGATTGTCCCCATTTCCCGCGATGAACTGGAATCCCAGATCGCTCGCGGATGCCGTCGCGGAATGGAACTGGCGCTGCCCTCTTCGCTGCTGGCCAGTCCGCAGCAGATCCCCCGGCAGGTTCCCCACGGGGAACTCCGCTGGATCAACGGACAACGGGTTGTGTTGTTGCAGGGAACACCGGAGGACATCGGAACAGCCCACGCGCAGCTTCTTCGAGAAGAATCCATCCGCTGTCTGGATTCGGTGATGAATGTCTTCGGAACATTGCAGACAGTCCGGTCGGGACGGTGGTTTCGACATGATCTGCATGACGCTGCCCGCCGCTTGTTGCCTCATATTCCGGAACGGCATCGCAAAGAGACTCGGGCACTGGCCCGGGCTCTTGGTCTCGATCCGGAACTTGTGGAAGAGCTCAATGTGTTTCCGGAGCTGTTTCACTGTTCCGGCTTCGCGGTCTTTGGGACCGCAACGGCAACGGGCAAATTGTATCACGGGCGGGTTCTCGATTACATGACCATGATCGGTCTCCAGGACTGTGCTGTGACATTTATCATTGCGGCCGAACAGCAGATCCCATTCGCCAATGTGGGGTATGCCGCCTTTATCGGAAGCGTGAGCGGAATGAACGCGGAAACCATTTCCCTGGGAGAAATGGGAGGCCGGGGAGAAGGGGCCTGGGATGGCGTTCCCATGGCGACGTTGATGCGGCGGGCATTGGAAGAATGCTCCACGCTGGATGACGTGATGGCGCTCTGGAAGAACAGTCCCCGAACGTGCGAGTATTATTACGTCTTCGCGGAAGGCCGGACACGCCGCGCCGTGGGAGTGGCCGCCCGGCCGGAATCGCTGGAATTTGTTCATCCGGGGGAAGCGCATCCACTCCTGGGACCCGGCATTCCCGATGCCATTGTCCTTTCCGCTGGGAAACGTCTGGAAACGTTACGAAACCGGATTTTGGAACAGCATGGAAAAATTGATGCGAAAGCCGCCCAGGCGCTGATGTGCCGTCCGGTGGCCATGACGTCGAACCTGCATAACGTACTCTTCGTTCCCGAAGAAGGCGTTTTCTATGTGGCCAATGCGGATCATTCCCATCCAGCAGCCGATCGGCCCTATTCCCGGCTCAGCCTGACAGACCTGTTAAACACGCTCCCCGAATAGACCGTCTCGAATTGCGTTAGCGACGTTCGATGAATCCCCGACGACGGAGCGTGCTGTAGGCTTCCAATGCATTTTCGATAATTGGAATCGCGGAGCTGACAGGCTGGAATTCATCCACCTCCACGGACTTGCCTTCCAGCAGTTTGTAGTCCTGGAAGAAGCGGCGGACCATTGCCAGACGGTGTGCCGGAAGTTCGTCGAACTGTTCGCAGTCGTTATATTCCGGGTCGTACTTGGCGACCGCAAGAATTTTGTGGTCTTTTTTTCCAGCGTCGACCATGGTCATCAGCCCGATCACCCGGGCTTCTACCAGCGTCAATGGGGCGACCGGTTCCTGGCACATCACCAGCACATCGAGCGGATCGTCATCTTCCGCGTAAGTCTGGGGAATAAAACCATAATTCGCGGGATAGTAGACAGCGGAATAAAGAACCCGGTCCACTTTCAGCAGTCCCGTCTTCTTGTCCAATTCATATTTAACGCTGGAGCCCATGGGGATCTCAATCACAGCGGTAAATTCTTTCGGAAGGTTCTCTCCCGGAGTGACATCATGCCAGCAGTGGGTCATCGCAACAGACGCTTTCGTTTCAGGTTCGATGCAGGAAAGGATTTCTGCAACTTTAGCATCGAAAATCAGCTCACGACAGAATGAATTGTTTGTCGCGAAATCAGATATAAAATACAAGAAGCACGCCTGATTGCGTGCTTCGATTCCTGAAATCGGATTTGCGGACCGCCAAATTGGCCATCATTGGGAAATACAGCATAGGAATGGCCGCGTCCGGCAAGGTTGGCTCGACAAGGCCTTCACGAGGCTTCAAATCCGAACAGATGGACACCTCTGAAGAGCAGCCTTACGAGTCCGGAGAAGCGGCTCAGGAACCAGTCAGGACAGGATGGCGAGACCATCAACCATTCATGACCTGATTCATGCGGGCACGGTTTTTGGCGCGACGTTTTTCGCGGCGACGCTGTTCGCTTGGCTTTTCGTAAAACTCCCGCTTGCGGAGTTCCTTCTTCACGCCGCTATGCTCAACCAGTTTCCGGAAGCGACGAACAGCATCATTCACCGACTCATTATCACGCAAACGCAAACGAACCACACAATCCTCCAGGTTCCAAAAATGACGGGTTCCAACACCCTGAAACTCGAATCCGTCCGGGAAGCCGACCCGGCTCTTTCGCTCATAAATCGCTCAAAGACAGAAAGTATATCGACTTTCGTCGCCTGAACAAGTTTGCGCAAGCGGAAACTTTGGCGAAATTTTGACCAGAATTCATGCCCCAACTTTTACTTCCGTGCAATCATCCCGCAGAATTTCAAAATCACAACACCTGGAATCAAAAGAACTTGCAACTTAAACTCAGCTTTTGAAGATGTCCCACGATCGATTTATTGCTTGGGAGGGAGTCCTTTGCGGGCGACCCCTGTTTCGACAGCAGCCCGGGCGACTGCCTCCGCCACAGCAACAGCCACCCGGCGGTCAAAAACGCTCGGGACGACATAATCTTCGTGAAGCTCCGTTTCTGAAATGGTTCCGGCAATGGCATCCGCAGCGGCAATTTTGATCTGTTCATTCACCAATCGGGCGCGAACGTCCAGCAACCCCCGAAACAGACCCGGAAAACAAAGAACATTATTGATCTGGTTCGGATAATCAGAACGGCCGGTGGCCATGACCCGGACAGAATCGCCCGCGTCTTCCGGAGTGATTTCCGGATCAGGGTTGGCTAAGGCAAACACAATCGCATCGGAAGCCATTTTCCCGATATCAGCGGTTTTCAATGCTCCCGCAGCGGAGACACCAATAAAGACGTCCGTTCCCGCCATGACGTCGCTCAATTTCCCCTGTTCGCCTCCTTCATTCGTATTTTCCGCCAGCCACAGTTTGAGCGAGTTCATTTGTGCTGTTCGCCCTCGATAGATGGCCCCCGCGGTATCGCAGACGATCATCCGGGTCACCCCCACGGACAACAACAGCTTGGCAATCGCCACTCCTGCTGCCCCGGCTCCGTTGATCATCACACGAACGGAATCCATGGTCTTTCCGACCACTTTCAAGCTGTTTTTCAGGGCTGCCAGAACGACAATGGCAGTGCCATGCTGATCGTCATGAAACACGGGAATCTCGAGTTCCCGGGTCAGTCGTTCTTCGATCTCCACACAGCGGGGAGAAGAAATGTCTTCCAGGTTGATCCCCCCAAATGTCGGGGACAGGTATTTGACCGTCCGGATGATCTCTTCCACGTCGTCCGTGTCCAGACAGATTGGAAAGGCATCGACTTTTCCGAATTCCTTAAACAGCAGCGCCTTGCCTTCCATGACCGGCATGGCGGCTCGAGGACCGATGTTTCCCAGTCCCAGGACCGCGGTGCCGTCGCTGACCACCGCGACCATGTTGCGGCGAATGGTTAAATTGAAAGAGGCGTCCGGATCCTCCGCAATGGCGGTGCAGATCCGGGCCACTCCTGGAGTGTAGGCCATGGACAGATCGTCCCGGGTTTTCAGCGGAACGCGGGAGGTGACTTCGATTTTTCCCCCCAGGTGCATCAGGAACGTCCGGTCCGACACATTGATCACTTCCACTCCCTTGAGGGCATTGACCGTGGCTGCAATACGTTCTCCATGAGTCACATCGGTGGCCTGAACGGAAAAATCCCGCGTAATCACTCCTTCCCGGCTGTCCACGATATCGACCGCCCCAATGGATCCGCCGGCATCACCGATCGCGGAAGTCATCCGTCCCAGCGCCCCGGGAACGTCCTGGTATTTCAATCGAATCGTAATACTGTATGCAGGACTGAAATGACTCATGATATGCTCTCCATTCGGCAATGCGGCAACAGGCGAATCCTGCCCGATTTTTTTGCAGTGTACTTCGTTCAATTTGATTCGGCGACGTCTGTTTTTCCGCTTTCCCGCAATACAGAAGTTCATAACGCGGATTGTAATTTCCCGGAGGAAACGACCCGCATTCCTCGACCCTGTAAACGCTTAAAAATTTCTCTCCGCGCGGGGAGTTTGTACTGCTGAAAGGGATCCGTCAGCAACTTGAACAAGTTGCTTCAGCCTTGAGTCCGCGCAGCCGGCCTTGGCTTTGAAGAATGACTGGTCCCCGCGTGATGGAATGCAGCCCCGTGCGCAGCGTGGAGATGATCTTATCCCGATGATCTGCGGCGTGGAGGCGGCTCATTCCGGTGATACTCAGGGACATTGCCCAGCGACCGGTTGTCGATTCCGTATCCCAGCGATCCCGGCAATATTTGCATGCCACTGGGAAAGAGCCCTCATTGGGGCAGCGATGTCTTCAGCGGGCAGGGAAATTGCGTTCCTTTTCACGCACCAGGTGGCTGATCCGCTTGAATTCGGGCGTTCCCGCAACTTCGCACCACTCAAACAGGGCCATTTGGCTGGTAATCAGCCGGACGCCGGAATCGGCCATGCGCCGCAAAGCGTATTCGTGATGAACCGACTGCTGGCTGCGGGTTAAATCGGCCACCACGTAGACATCGAACCCGGCGGTCATCAGGTCCATGGCGGTCTGCGAAATACAGACATGCGTTTCAATCCCAGCCAAAACAACCTGGTGCCGACCATCGGGGACGCCTCCTTCCGAGCTCCATTCCAGGCATTCCGCGCAGCTGAAACGCAGCTTGTCCTGGCGATGCGGAATGAGTTCCGCCAGTTCCGGTACGGTACTGCCGAGCCCCTGCGGATACTGCTCCGTGCAACTGACGGGAATAGACAGCAGTCGCGCTCCCTGAACCAGGCAGCGGCATCCGGCCACCAGCAGCGGGAAATCCGGAATCACCGGCGCGAACCGTTCCTGCATATCGACAATCAGCAGACGGCTGGTCGCTGCGGAGAGAAGTTCAGGGCTGCGGGGGAAATGGGCCATCGTTGCCGGGTGCGGATCGTTCAACAAATTGAAGAGAAAGTTTTTGTGGGAGCTCATCCGAAAAAAGGGCAAGGCAGGATATTCAAAGAACGTTTCCTTCTTCCCTTTGATCACGGACCTCTGCTCCGGATCCCCTACTCGCCTTTGCCATCAAAAGCATCCAGCGGTGGTCCGCCCATAATGTGATAGCCACAGTCGACATGCAGCGTTTCGCCTGTAATGGCTGAGGCGTAGTCGCTGAGCAGGAACATGGCAGCCTTGCCGACTTCTTCTTCGGAAATGTTACGGCGCAGCGGAGAAAATGTTTCATACAGGGTGAGCATCTTTTTAAAATCGCCCACGCCGCTGGCACTGATGGTTTTTACCGGACCGGCACTCAGGGCATTTACCCGGATGCCGTCAGAACCGAGTTCGCTGGCCATGTATTCGACCGCGCTTTCCAGGGCCGATTTGCACAGTCCCATCAGGTTATAACCGGGAATCACCCGTTCGCCGCCCAGATAGGTCAGGGTCAGTACGGAGCCTCCCGCATTGAGCAACGGTTTGGCCCGACCGGTCATGGCAATCAGACTATAGACGCTGATATCCATGGCCGTTTTGAAACCTTCGCGGCTGCTGGCATAGACCGGACCGGTGAGGTCTGCGGGAGGGGCGAAGGCAACGCTGTGCAGGACAAAATCAATTTTACCAAACGTTTCGGCAACTTTTTCGTAGGCGGCATCAATGTCGGCATCGTTTTGAACATTGCAGGGAATGACGAATTTGGCGCCGATCGGTTCCACGAGTTTACGGACTTTGTTTTCGTTTTTGGGGCGAACCGGGTCTTTGTCCGGAAGATGCGTGAATCCCATTTCCGCGCCTTCCGCATGAAGGGCCTGCGTGATCGCCCAGGCAATGGACCGTTCGTTTGCAATTCCGAACACAACCCCTTTCTTTCCCGTGAACAGTCCCATGATCGTCCTTTTTCTCTCCTGAAACGTTTTGATATCGAATGTTGTTCGAAGCGCTTGCGTTTGTTGAATCTCGGCACAATACCGGACTGCCCGCCGGGGGGCAAACTCAGGTTCCGGGAAACAGCCAAAATTTCCGGGGCCGAAGAAAATCAGCCAGCCGGAAACGGATCCGGCCGGCTGACAAAATGTCAAATTCAAGGGACCAGGACAAAGAGGATCGGTCCCGAAATCACTCGCAGTCAGTCTTTCCGTTTCAGTGAGAACTGGACGCCCAGCGTCCCATGTTCATCGGGAACGAAATAGGAGGCTGAAGGAGCAAAATACTTTCGCAGGACGTCGAACGGCGGCAAAACCGACAGATCGAGTTTGCCTTCCGTGAAGCTGTCAAATTCTCCCGCGCGCGCTTTTTCATACCCTGCCTGGAGTTGGTCCGCGGGATTCTGATAGGCCAGAAGGCTGACTTTTTCCGGGATATTTTCGGCAATTGCGTCATAGGACCTGGAGTCTACGAGAGGAGCCTTGGCCGGTCCGGTCAGCGTTGTCTTGAGTTGTTCCGGAGTCCGGGCCACCAGGATGAAATTGTCCTTGACTGCCGCTGCTCCCTGCGTTCCGTCTCCTGGACCGACTGAGAGTTGCACTCCTTTGAATTCACTTTTCTCGGAAGCACCGACCAGTTCCATCACCGTATCGACCAGGTGCTGGCCTTTTTCGGCATCTTTCACGCCGATCGCGAGAGTTCCATTCAAGTCTTCCGGTTTGTTGCCGGGAAGCAGATACCATTGAATCTGACCGGAGAGGACGTCAACCACATCATTTTTGATGTGCAGCTTCGAGCCTTCCTGTTTCGACAGGCCGTCAATCACCTGGGCGAACTTGCCCGGTCCGGTGAAGGAATCATAGAGCGATTCAATCGCTTCGTAGGCTCCTTTGATATTCCAGTCGAATGCAATGAACTGTCCAGCATTGGCGGGAACCCATTCCGGCGGAGCGGAAATGGTGGGGCGGAATTCAAAGATCTTCAGAATCCCCGAAGCTGGACCATCAACGTAATACATGGCGCGGCTGATGGAATCGAATTCTTCCGTGGCGAATTCCATCACCCCCCCCATTCCTTTGAAGCCATTCAGGCCAAAAGCAGGAGAATAAACCATTCCAGCGAACAACTGCGTATCGGGATTCATTCCCAGGCCCGAGGCCAGCAATCCCACGGGATCGACAAAATACTGCACCGCCGGTTCGGAATTCTCTTCCGTACACTGGTCAATGATCTCTCCGTAGACGGCATTTCCCGCAAACGAATCTTCTGATTTCCCGTCCCACAGGTCCAGAACCGATTCCAGAATGGTGACCGCACTGGCAACCACCAGCTTTTGATCCTTGACGAAATAGGAGACCGTCACCGGTTCCCCACTGGCATCTTCCTGGCTGGAAATGGTATAGGTCGTGATCTTCTGGCCATCGATCATTTCCGTTTCTTTTTCGGCTTTCTTTTCTTCATCAGCTTCTTCCGCCTTGGCAATCAGCTTGTCGAGAATGTCCTGATGATTTCCGATGTCCATGAACAGCACCCCGCCCAGCGACTGGCCTGCCGGACGGACCACAGCCAGCGTCAGTTCTCCGGAAAACAAAGCGGTGATGTCGGAAATCGGAATGCCGACTTCTTCCTGAACTTTCTTCTCCGCGTCGTTGTATTTGTCCACCAGTTGCTGGCGGAATTTTTCCAGCTGCGGATCGTTGATCAACTGGCTGATGCGGGTCTCTTTAAATTTCTCATGAGCAGCGACCACATTGGGAACGCTCACATACAGCAACACGCCGTCCGGCAACCGCTGGTCTGCGGTGATTTCTTCCTGTGCAAACAACGGACTCCGCCCGATGTTCCACAGTGCCAGCGTGATGGCAATGACTCCAATAAACCGATTGAACCTCATCTTTGTAGCATCCTTAAATGGGGCTTGCGGGGCGATGGCGATGAATCACGACGACGAACCGGCGTCGACAAACGTGCGTCTGGGAACTGGTGTATCCGGCGAAACACAATTCGGCAAGCACGTCGTCTGTTTTACCTGCATTTACCAGGAAGAGTTTCCCGAATTCTCCGAAATCCCCCAGAATTCGAGAGATTTCCCATTCCAGAAATCCTTGTCCAGATCTGTCTGGCAACCGGCTTGAATGGGGAGAGGACGGGGCGAAACGGAAGTTACGATTTCTCAGGAAAGCTTTCTCCCGCTGAGGAGAGATTCGTTTCCCCCATGATTTCCCGCAGCAGCACGGTGGCATAGCTTCCGCTGGGAAGGACAAAAGAGATCCTGATTCCATGCGGGTCCGGCTGCGACTGCATCTCTTCGGGAAACATCAGAAGCGGCCGCCGCGCTCCGGGGGTCTGTTTTTTGTGCTCACGAAAAATTTCGCGCGACAATCCGGCTTCCTCCAGGACTTGTTGTTCCAGAGTAAAGACAGAGTGCCGAGGAGACTTCATTTTGGGACCGAACAGCGGACCGGTGATTGCTGTTTCCCGGGCCTCGTACCGTATCTGTTCGCAAGGAACATCTTCCGCCACGAACAGCCCTCCCGACTGACAGACCTGCATCACGTCCCCCGGTTGCACCTGCCGCAGAATTCCCCGCGCCTCCCGCAGTCGGACGACTTCATTGAACAATGACGACTGGACTGCGGAGAGCGCCAGGCGGACCAGGAATTTCCTTCGTCGAAAAGGAATCTCCCGGGGATGGGACTCCTTTTTCAACAAAGACGCTCCTTGCGCCAGCGTCTCTCCGTCGACACCGAACCGTTGTTCGCCGAAGAAATTGGGGACTCCTGCCCTGCGGATTCGGCAGAGGAGTTCTTCCACGCCTGATGCCGCCTGTGGATCGACGTCCCGAATGAGGATGTCGAACCGGTTCCCCCGGAGGTGTCCCGTTTTCAACTTGTTTTCATGCCGGACGGCACGCAGCACCTGCAACGCTTCGCTGTTCAGTTCAGGCACGAAATCGCTGGCGGTGGCCGGAATGGAAATCCATTGCCGGGTCACGGCGTAACGGTCTTTCAGCCCGGCAACACCAATCGCATCCCTGGGGATGTGGAGGATGCGGGCCACCGTCTCCACGAGCGATTCCGCGCTGAGGTCCCGTTTTTGAATCCATAAAAACAGGTGTTCTCCCGTTCCACAGGGTTCATAAACGGGAATCTCTTCGACAACGAAATCCTCCGGAAACACCTTGAAACGCCCTCCAATTCCCGGATGGGGAGAAGGATGGGAATGACGAATGCCGCCGGGAAAAGGGATTGGAATTGGTTCAGACTCCGGTTCCGGTTCGTTCATATCGGTTGATTCACGACTGAGCAGTGAACCGCATGTCATGAGTCCACGGGGAGCGGTAAGGACGGTCGGTCATCTGCTGGGCCTTGTCATCGCCAACAATCTGTTCCTGGGCTGGATCCCACTGAATCCCGCGTCCCAAACGGGCGACAAGGTTGCCTAAATGGCACACCGTGGCGGAACGGTGTCCAATTTCGACATCGCAAATGGGGAGTTCTCGCGACTTGATTGAATCCAGAAAGTTGCGGACATGGTTCTGGCTGCGGGGAAGCTGTTCCGGCAAGGCCAGGACTTTTTCATCGAGCTTCCGGTTCAATTCGCGACGAACCTGGGGATCTTCCTTCTTCTTCATCGGCGGTCCGACGATCTCTTCCGGATCGCTGTACAGAGTGCCCCGGTTCACGCCGATCTTCCCTTTGGAACCAATGAACAACACGCCACCGGGAATATCTTTCTGGAGTTGTCCCAGCGTGACTTTCGTGCCGTTGGCATAGGTATAGTCAATTCGGCACGTCTCCGTCACTTCAAACAGATGCATCGGATTGAAGCTGGCGGTTCCAGCAACAGCGATCGGTCCGCTGTTGTCCATGCCGAGTGCCCACTGGGCAATGTCGAGATGGTGGGCACCGAAGTTGGTGACCTGTCCGCCGGAATAGTCCCACCAGAATCGGAAGTTGTAGTGGACCCGTTTTTCGTTGTAGGGACGTTCCGGTGCCGGTCCGAGCCAGAAATCGTAATTCAGATGGGCCGGAGGATTGGTATCCGGCCCCAGTGCTCCGGGATGGTTACATCCGGGAATACCAACAAGAATCTGCTCGACTTTTCCAATGACGCCGTTCCGCACCAGCGAAGCGGCCCGCCAGAATTCCGGACTCGAGCGCTGTTGTGAACCGGTTTGCACGATCCGTTTGTTTTCCCGGGCTGCGTTCACCATCCGGCGGCCTTCCGCAATGGCCAGCGACAGCGGTTTTTCGCAGTACACATCTTTGCCGGCCTGGCAGGCATGAATCGTCATCAGTGCGTGCCAGTGATCGGGGACGGTGATGACCACCGCGTCAATATCCTTTCGTTCCAGGACCTGGCGATAGTCTTCGTATTCCTTGGGAGTCTGTCCTTGTTTCGTCACGAGGGGGATGGCTTTCGCGCGAACTTCCGAATCGACATCGCAAATTGCGGCCACGTTGCAACCAGCCCCTAGAAAGCGATTTAGATTTCCGGTTCCCTGGTTCCGCACCCCAATCATCCCGACAGTCACCCGTTCGTTCGCTCCGAAACAACGGCTGGGAACAATATAGGGAGCGGCAAAAGCCGCGGCGGTGGCCTGTAAAAACTGGCGGCGCGTGGAACCAGACATCAAGCAACTCCTCGCTGGTCAAAGGGGGGGCAGTCGAAAAAATCGTGGGAATGATCTTAGCAGAAATGTGTTCTTCCCCGCACCTCAATCGAGCCCACAGACATAAATTCCGTCATCACGGATCTCCACGGGAAAGACTCGAATCGGTTCCGTGGCCGGCATGGCGGTGGCTTTTCCGGAACAGAGGTCGAAACGGGCTCCATGCCGCGGGCAGATGATCTCTTTTCCTTCGACGGCCCCGTTTGTCAGCGGCTGGCCATCGTGCGAACAGACATCTTCAATGCAATAATATGCTTCATCAACGCGAAGCAGCAGGGCTGGAATTTCATCGTCAATCACGATCGCTTTTCTTCCCAGGTTCGGGATCTCATCTCGATGGGCGACATGCTCAAACGCGGACATGACTCTTCTTTCCCGAATGTTCATCTATGATGTTCATTGATTTTGTGGTTCAACGTGCCCCGCAAATGCAGGCATTCTCAAAAGTTGGCATTCTACCGTGCGGGAAGGTCGACCGCCCGGGGCATGGGGGGCTGATAGTGTTCGAACGGGGTGATCAGAATGAATCCGGTTCCCGCTTCGTCCTGGCGATAATTCATGGTCATGTGGGAATTCACCACAATGGAACTGATGATGAGCGCCCAGGCAGTTTTGCGGCGCGGATAGGAGACGGGCAACTGATCGGGATCCAACCTCTTTTTCAGGCAGGCCCGGCGATCAATGAGAATGCGAACGCCAGCCTGCGTTTCAATAACGTCCAGCACCATGCTCAGTGGAGAAGGATTCACCCCCGTTTCCAGTTGCTTGAATAACCCGGGAACATATTGATCGCGAGGATGGTCATCATTCATCTCTTTGCCAATGGGCCACGCATCCGGTGCATCGGCGAGTGGATGAACCATGAGCTGAAGACTCCCCTGCGGAGTCCGCAACGGACGAAAGCCGAGTCCCCGTTGTGACAACAGATAGGCCAGGACCGTTCCGGCGGAAAGCCCTTGCACTTCCTCGGGAACGGGATCGTTCTGACCTTGCTGACGCAGGGCTTCCGCACTGGAATGAAAGACCAGCGGAAGCGAATCGTCCAGCGGAACAGCCTGCATGGCTTGCGTCCACGTTTTGCCTTTGATGTGGTCCGTGACAGGAGCTTTCAAGGCGGCTTCCACGCTGTCGAGTTGCCCCCGGGTCAATCCCCAGAGTGGCTTTCCAGAAGGAGCCCCCAGCGCTCCATAAGTTTTGAGTTCGTCCAGAAATTCCTTCAATTCAGCGGTCTGAGTCGATTTGAACGACTTTCCGGGGACACGTAGAACTCCGTCTCGGGAGATTTCCCCCACGATCCGCACAAGACGAAACGGTCCTCGGGGGAGTTCTTCGATCTTGATTCTGTCGCTGGAAATTGGCTGGCGAATGCGCACGCCTTCCCCCAGTTCTTCGAAGACTTTTCTCCAGTTCTGAGCCAGAAGGGGATTCCCGCCCAGTGCGGGAACCAGCAATTCAATTTCCAGCAGCGTTTTATCCGCCGGATTGACTGGAGGCTGTGCCGGGCAGCGATCATTCAGCGTCAGGAAGAGTGCAAACGTAAGCAGTGAAACAGAGAAAGATCGCAACGTGAACATCAGCATCCGACCTGAAGAGAGACTGAAAATGATTTCGAGCCGCAAACACAATCACTCAAATGGTAAGAATTTGCTTTTCACAAGCGAATACGGCCAGTTTTGTATGCGGTTTCCAGTTCATTCTCTCATGTTTCCGCTGTTCTGGAAATGGGTTTCCCGGCCTTTCCGGGAATTCGGCTCTGCTCTCTGTTCCGGGAGGAAGGACGCGGCCAATCGTGCATTCAGCACGAAATCCGACTTCCCTTTCTCCTCCTTGTCGGCTCTTCCCCTCTCAGTCCCGGGCATGTGTCAACTGCCGGGGGCTCCGGAGCCGATCTTTGATTGACTCTCACTCCCCACTTTTTTATTGGGCGAGCCTGACCGGAACGATTTTCTGGGCTCGGATAACGTCGGCCCCGTAGTTTTCTTCACGGCTTCGATGGCCGATGAGGCCGCAGGGTTTGCCGATCCATGGTTCCAGCGAGACCCCTGCTCCAGGCTCCACGTAGGAAAGCATCCGTCCATCAGGAGCGGTCAGAATAAATCGTGGAAATCCCGGAGGAGCCTGAATGGGCTGAATGATTCCCGCTCCGTTTAATTGCGGTGTCACTCCTGCCGGCGCCTCGGGCAGCGGAATGTTCCCGCTCGGCGAGCTGGCATTGGCAATTTCAGAACTTCCCAAAGGATCATTGATTTGCCCGGGAACCGGTTCCATGAAAACCTGGGGGGCTTGCAGTTTTTCAGATTCGAAATCGGGGCGCTGGGCCAGTAGTTGTGCATCCCGCTGGGATGTTTCCGTGGAAATCTGGACAAAATTTCGATAGTGCCGGGCAATTTCCTGACGCTTGAGAACTTCATCCAGACGCAGGGAAACCAGGTGTGCCACATGCGCATCCGCGGACTTCTGAAGGTCCAGGTAGCCCTTGGAAATTGGCTCCAGATTCCATTCGGACGGATCACGGGCAATCTGCCCGGCATAGGCCTGGTCCAGTTCCGCCAGACGGGCAAAATCCTGCCGTTTCTGCTCGATGGAAGGGGAGGCGGACACGATGGGTTCAAACTCTGGATTCTCGCTGGGAACCGTGAGGGCAGCGGTCTTTTTCTCCGGAACGGGGGTTTGGGATTTCGTTTCACGAGCGGGCGCGAGCACCGGTTCGGGCTCTCGGAATTCCACTTGTGCCACCGAATCTGGTTCCGAGGGCATCAGGAGTGCCTGGCGCTGGCGATGTTCCGCGGGAACCTGATAAGGATCCAGGGCAATCTGCTGTTGAATCTGCTGACTCATCGGAACCAGATATTCCCCTTTGATCCAACGGAATTCCTGGGCGGGAGGAACAATCTTCAACATGCGGACGCCGCCAGAGCGTCCGGAGAGGATTTTTTCCCCCAGGATGGTGACTTCATCTCCATTTGAAAGTTCCCGGCCAAAAAAGGAATGGTCGTCGCCGAGTTGGCTCCCAATCCGGACGAGTGCTCTCCGATTCGTTTCTCCTCCGGGAGAGAGCGTGACCAGCCCTCGATTGCCGCCGATCGGATTGACGAGGCCGGCATCGATCCAGCTGAAACTTCCCGGCGGGGGGGAAATCATATACCAACCGCCATGGTCGTGACGGTGAACCGTGACCGAATCGTTCGCCTTGGCCATGCTGGTGACGTAAAACTGGTTCCCCGGTCCACAACGGACTTCCACCTGTTCCCCCACCACAATGGCCTGGTACGGGAATTGTTCCGCCGCTGGAACGTTTTGCAGCAGAGCTGTGAGAATCAGCGAAAATGCTGCTGTTCGTACGAAAACGAGACGTCGGATCGTCATGATCGTCCGTTCCTTGGTTACTGGGATCTGTCGTGATGAAAGGGCTGGGAACTGCGCCGATTTTTTCGGTTTTCTGAGACCAGATGTCGAAAAAGGCTCAAGTTTTGAGACTGGAATCGAGGCGGGAAGCGGGTCATACCGGATTTCCGGCATTGAGGGCAAGAGAAGAATATGCACCCAATGCAATGCCATTCGCGCCAATTGTCCCGGCTCGGGGGTCCGCACAGCGCGTGTGATTTGATGAATGGCGGATGGCGGAACGTGGCCCAGACAATGTTGCTGCGCTTCCAGGGATCATTTGAGTCCGATCATTGAAGATCGAACCGATCATTGAGCAGAATTTTTCATTATTTTATCAATTGTGACTTTTGCAGAATCAACAGTTTCTTTTCTGGTATCCAGAACATATCATTAAATGTCGATATCCCCAAAGAGCCTTATGAGAGTCATGAGAGAACGCGGGGAGCCATGGAATTTACATGAGAATTTTGGCTCTCTCCTCAATACCGACAAGGAGGGCTTTCGACAGGAGGCTTGATTTCACGATCGATGACACCTGTTGATTGCCAGTCCATGTCGTCCCACCCTTTTGCAGCCTGCCCATAAAACAACGAGTACGTGGCTCGTCCATTTTGATCAAGACGTTCGAGAGAGACAGAATGATGCGTCGCTCTTCCCTCCTGCCGGTCGTGATCTTTTTCGTCCTGCCTGCCGCACTGGCTTTCGGTGCGGATCCGTCCGCGGAATCCTCTTCGGACAAGGGACGGGAGCTCTTCGAAAAACAGATCCAGCCGGTGCTGGTCAAGACCTGCTACGAATGCCATTCGAAAGGGGTCGATTCCATTGCCGGCGGACTCGAGTTGGATTCCCCGACCGGCATGATGCGCGGAGGAGAATCCGGCGCGGTCATTATTCCACACGATCCGGAAAAGAGCCTGTTGATTCGAATGCTCCGTCAGGAGGCCGACGTCTCTCCGATGCCTCCCGACGGGAAACTGACCAGTCAGCAGATCGCGGCCTTTGTCGAATGGATTCGGCTCGGCGCTCCGGACTCTCGAAAGGAAAATGGTCCCACCGCTCGTGAACAGCGTTTTGCGGAAGGAAGCCGGCACTGGTCCCTTCAGCCGCCACGAAGTGCATCCGCTCCTCCAGTGAAGCACATGGACTGGCCACGGGGAAATATCGATCAATTCATCCTCGCCCGCCTGGAAGCGGAAGGACTTCAACCGGTTGCGGACGCCGGACGCCGAACACTCCTGCGACGGGTGTATTTCGATCTGATCGGCCTTCCCCCCACTCCGCAGGAAATCGAACAGTTTCTCGCGGACACTTCCGCGGAAGCATTTCCGCGCGTGATCGATCGCCTGCTCAATTCGCCCCTGTTCGGAGAACGCTGGGGCCGGCACTGGCTGGATATTGTCCGTTATGCGGAATCCAGCGGGCTGGAATTCAATTTCACCTATCCTCATGCCTGGCCGTATCGCGATTATGTGATTGACGCCTTCAACCAGGATAAGCCGTATGATCTCTTTCTCCGTGAACAGATTGCGGGCGATCTGCTTCCCCGCGATGAACGGGATTCCGCGGAAGAGATTGAAGACCGTCTCATTGCCCCCAGCATGTTGGCCTTGGGAATCAAGCGGCACAATTCCGGGGGACTCGATTTCCAGATGGACATGGTCGACGACCAGATCGACACGGTTTTTCGGTCCACACTGGGCCTGACGGTCGCCTGTGCCCGTTGCCATGACCATAAATTCGACCCCATTCCCACGAAGGATTATTACGCGCTGGCGGGAATCTTCCTGAGCACGGAACCGCTGTATGGAACTATCAAGCAGAAATACAGCAACAATCCCACCGATCTGCTGCCGCTGGGGCCCAAGGGAGCCGCCATGCATCAGGCCGCGGAAGAACACGAAAAAGTGATCGCTGAAGCGGACAAGCAATTGAAAGCAAAACAGGACGAACACAAGAAAGCGATCGCTGCTGAAAAACAGGCTGCCGCAAAAAAGGCCGACGCTGAAAAACTCGTGAAATTGCCAGCGGTGGACCCCAAGGCAGAGCCGAAACCGGAAGCTGCCGACGCATTGAAAAAAGCCACAGCGGATCTGAACACGGCGAAACAGCAATCTGAAAAGCTGAAAGCCGAAGTGGGGACGCTGGAAAAGAAAATCGCCGATTTGAAAAAGCTGGCTCCTCCTCGGCCGCAATATTCCATGAGCGCCCGGGACCGCGCGAAACCTGCCGACACCAAAATCGCCATTCGCGGAAACTATCGCGACCGGGGAGAGATTGCTCCCCGTGGATTTCTCTCAGCCGTGGAAGTCGCCCATATTCCGGACATCAATCCGCAACACAGCGGACGGCTGGAACTGGCCCAGTGGATTGCCAGCCGGGACAACCCGTTGGCCGCCCGGGTCATGGTCAATCGGATCTGGCATCATCTGTTTGGCCGCGGGCTGGTGGCCACGGTCGATAATTTTGGCCTGCTTGGAAAAGAACCGACACATCCGGAACTGCTTGATACGCTCGCGGTTCAATTCATGAATGATGGCTGGTCGGTCAAAAAGATGGTTCGGGCCCTTGTTCTTACCCGGACATACCAGCTCAGTTGCCAGCAGTCTCCGGCACATTTGAAAGCTGACCCGACGAACTTATTGTTATGGCGGGCTTCGCCGCGTCGTCTGGAAGCGGAAGCGATCCGTGATGCCATGCTGGCCGTCAGTGGGCAACTCAATTGTGACCGTCCCAATGGATCGACGGTAACATTGCTGGGAGATCAACTTGTGCGGGGAATTCCGCTGGAAAAAATTCAGCCTCCCAGCAATCACCGCAGTGTCTATCTTCCGATTGTCCGGGATTATGTTCCCGAGATTTTCGACCTGTTCGATTTTCCTTCTCCCAGCCTAGTGACGGGAAATCGCAGCGTGACCAACGTTCCCGCCCAGGCGCTCTATCTGCGAAATTCCAACTTCGTTGCGGAACAGGCCCGCCATGCCGCTGCCCGCCTGCTGGCGGATCCTTCCGCCACGACGGATGAACAACGGGCAGATCTCGCCGCGCGATGGACCCTGGCCCATCCCTTGACTCCCGAGCAGAGAGCCGGAGCACTGCAACTGGTGCATCAGATTGAAAAGACACAGCCAGATGAGAAAAAAGACCGGACGACCGCCTGGGCCGCCTTGTTTCAGACGCTCTTCACCACTGCCGAGTTCAGATATCTGGTCGATATCCGGTAAGACGAACGGATCTTCCCGGCGGCACTGTTCTTGTTGTGATCGGAGTTTCCCGCCATGCAAAACAATTTCACTCTCCCGAAACTTTCCCGGCGTGAATGGCTGAAAGTTGGAACGTGCGGCCTGGGATCGTTGCTGCTGACGGGATTGACTCCCAACTTCGGCCACGCGGGAATGGTGGCACCGAAGCAGCCGCATTTCGCCCCCAAAGCCAAACGGATCATTTTCCTGTTCATTAACGGCGGGCCCTCGCAGTTCGAATCGTTTTCCTACAAGCCCGAACTCAAGAAGCATGACGGCAAGAAATCGAAAGGCAAAGGGAAACTGCTTGGACCGATTCTGAATTTCGCCCAGTACGGCGAAAGCGGGATGTGGATCTCCACGGCATTTCCATACATGGCGACACAGACGGACCGGATCTGCATGTTGCATGGATTGCAGACAACCAGCAGTGCTCATCAACTTGCCATTCCGGTGCTGCATACCGGGGAATTCCAGTTTGTCCGGCCTTCACTGGGGGCCTGGGTACTGTATGGCCTGGGGACGGAAAACCAGGATCTTCCCGGATTCTTCACGATCAAACCAACCCGCACATTTGGGGGACCGTCAAATTATGGCAGCGCCTTTCTTCCCAGTTCCTATCAGGCCACCCGGTTGGGGTGGGAACATCAGAATATTCTGAATGCCGGAATCTCCAATCTGGCGCCCCACCTGGGCCTGAATCCGGAAAACAGCCGGGCTGCCCTGGAATTGTCCCAGTCACTGAACCGTCCATTTCTCGAACAGACGGAAGACGTGGAAGGGGTCATGGACTCACTGGCTCTCAGCGAACGGATGCAGCAGGCCGTTCCCGCCGTGCTTGATCTGTCTCACGAAACAAAAGCAACACTCGACATGTACGGCGTGGGCGGAAAACAGACAGACGACTTCGCCCGGCAATGCCTGCTGGCCCGGCGACTGTCCGAAGCGGGAGTTCGATTTGTCGAAGTGATGTCCAGTGGCTGGGACCATCACAGCAATCTCGATAAATTCTCTGACAAAGCGACAACAATCGATCAGCCGATCGCGGCTCTTCTGACCGACCTCGAACAACGGGGACTGCTGGATGAGACACTTGTCGTCTGGACCGGAGAATTCGGCCGCACACCGGAAACACAGATTCTGGATGGAAAAGAAGCCTTTGGCCGGGACCACAATGCAACGGGATATACCGGCTGGCTGGCGGGAGGAGGTATCCGGCGAGGATTCACCTATGGGCAGACGGACGAACTGGGATACAAAGCCGTGGAAGGGGCGATTCCCATGCCGGATTTCCATGCCACCATCCTGCATCTTCTGGGACTCGATCATACGATGCTGGTTTATCGTTACGGTGGACGCGATTTCCGATTGACAAACGTTCACGGCAATGTCGTCCAGGACATTATTGCCTGATCGGAGATCGCAGTCTGTGGAAACGACTCATTATCAGATCATTGCCACGTTCCCACAGATTCCATTCCCCAATAACCTGGCTTACGGAAGCCAAGGGGCTGGGGCTGATTAACGCGTTGCATGATTGGCTTGCCCGGGCATGGTGGACATGTGCATGACTCCAGTCCCCTGACAGACAGTCCATTTCAGCAGGAGCTTCGCTCTTGGACGATCATTCCGTCCCCAAAAGCTCCCCCCTGCCTGGGCTGTTCAGTTTGTGGTTGTTTCTATTCCGTTTTTGTCGCGCCCAGGGGGAGGGGATTTTTGAAACGCAGAGAGCGCTGAGGACGCTGAGAAGAAAGACTGAGCAAGAAGAGCATCTGACGAGAGAGATGAGCGGGAACCGGCCAGGAGCTGCATGGTCCAGCAGACCCGGCCTTCCGGCGGATCGCTGCAACAGATCGCCACCAGTTGGGCTTCCGAATGGCCATCGAAAATGGGGGGCGTCGGCGGAGTTTTCCGTGGCTTGCGATTGAGGGCGGGAGCCTCTCCGTCCAGCACGAACTTCTGGCGGATCTTGTCGACAGTATTGGGGTGCATCTGTAGAACTTCTGCGATCTGTGTCCGGGTCAGGGGGCCTCCCTCCCGATCATGATCACTGAGCAGTAACAGCTGAGCATGCCGGATCTTTTTGGCGGGAGCGTGCCCGTTGCGGGTGATGTCGGAGAACTTCTGGCGTTGCTCATTGCTGAGCACCACGGGATACTGGTTGGGCGTCGACTTGGCCATGGCTGAGCCTCCTTGCTCGAAATGAGTTCCATGCAATGAGCCTCGCACACACCCACCCAATTTGCCGAGGCCAACTACTAGCCCGGAGTTGCAAATAGTGCATCACGTCGATCCTGATGAAATACAGGGAATTCAAGGCCGAGCGTGATAGAACGATGACCAAACTGGTCTAACAAAACGGATCGCGTTCCGCTCGTGGACAGGAAATTTTCACTGTCGGAGAGGTTTTGTTCGCGGCACTTAATCTCTTTTCAAGTGAATTCTCCCTGTCCATTTCTCTGATTACCGAGAAAGACGGCGGTCATCCCGACTGCCCGGATGGAGCGGAAGAGGGTAAAATTGATTTCGCATGAGGAAAATCCAGCTTTTCCAGATCTGAGTGATTTGAAATCGAGGAGAAATGTCGAGGAATCAGCTTCCTCTTTTTCCCTATGGATGGACTGTTTTTTCAGTTTTTGCAGAAGATGCTGGAGCGGATTTCGCAGAGAGGCGGCAGGCGGGCCGAGAAAAAGGGAAGACATCTCGGAGAATCAGAAACAAGAAATCAATAGCGGCATTCGGACAATGAGCAGGTGGTTTTCCAAATCGGCCAAAAATGTCTTTCAGCCGCAAGTTCCGGGGGCCGCTCAGCCTTTTGTGCTTGGTTGTCCTTATTGCGGAGAATCGGTCCAGGGGATGCGTCATGCCGAAGGGCAGCGATTGATCTGTAAATCGTGCCGAAATCTGCTCTTCGTCCTCCCCCGCGACGTCTATCCCGCCCCTCAGCCGGAACTTTCTTCTCAAGAACCTTCTTTCAAAAAAGAGCCCCCCACAACAGAAGTGGAAGAGTTGCTTGACGAAAACCTCATCGCTTTGCTTCAGGACGACGGCGATCTTCTCGACTCCCTTCTCATGACGGATGGAGATGAAGTCTCTCCAAAGACAGGGGAGAAAAAAGAACCTTCTTCACATCCGCGAACCAAAGAGTCCCTCGCTGAAGTCACCATGCCGAGCCTGGCGGAGTTGCGGCAACGAATCCGGGATGCCCGGAATCCCCGGGAAGTTCAGATCGCCACGGCAGTTCCTGAAAAAACACGTCCGTTGGAAGAACTGGGGGAAACGCTGGGGAAGGCTGGCCGTGAAGTCGGGCAGGACTTTGTCCGGTTCTGGACCCCATTTCGAATTCTGGCCCTGGCGGGACTTCTGATCATTCTATTGACCGCGGGATGGACATGGCGGCAAAGCGAACTTTCGGAAGCAAAGAAAATTGTCCGGCAGGAATCCGAACTTGGATTGGCGGCCGTGGATCAGGGAGACTGGACTCCGGCCCGGGAGCATTTACAGAAAGCGGCGGCTGCATTGGATCTGCTGGGACGGAACGATCCGGAAGCCCGGACGGTCCGGCAATATTCCCGGGAACTGCAAGCTCAGTTTCGGTTGTGCGATCTCACGCTCGAAGAACTCCTCGACAAAGCCCGGCAAGAACTCGCCGCCCGGGATCCTTCCAGTGGCCAACAGAAGAGGTTGGCTGCTGCCTATCGGGGAGAATGGGTACTGCTGGAAGGTTCTGTTGAAGAAGTGGGAGAAAAAGATTCGCGCCGTCCGAATTACCAGTTACGGCTTCCCATCGGGCCGGAAGGGGAGGCGGGAGAAACCATTGTTCGCGTCAATTTTCCCGTGATCCGCAAATTGATTTCTTCCGGAGAAAAGAAATTGCTGACACTGGCGGGACCGATTCAGGACGTGGAACGGGATTCCGCAGGAAAGTGGATTGTGACCCTGGATCCGGAACAGGGCTTTTTATGGACACACCTTGATACTTATCTGGCAACCGGTCTGGGATTCAATCCATTGAGGACCAGAGCAGCCGTCAGCCAGGAATTGGCAGCCCAGGCGGGCGCCATGGAGGTTCCTCCGTGAAATTGTCCATCACATGTGCTTTGCCTGTTCGTTGTCTCTTCTGGCTGGTCACGACAATGCTTCTGCTGCGTCCTGTTCCGGCACAGGCGGAGGTGCGGTCAATTCAGGAATTCATGACGTTTCAGAAGAGCTGGGACCGGTTTGTTCCTTCCAAATATCTCTGGCAACTGGAAGGACGTTATTCCGCCATCAACGATGACACGCTGACGTTCACCAACTGCCCGTTGCCGTTTCGAATCCATGCGGAGCTGGCCCAGAACCGGGGAAGCACCGGAGTGGTGGAAGTCACCGGAAAGATTGTGGCGGAAGAGAAAGGGCTGGCCTTCCGGGTTGAAAAACTGGTTTCGCGGCCCCGGGATCTGGAACAGCTCAAATCAATGCGATTCGGGATCGATATTCAAAAACCGGACGACTGGTATCAACTGGCGGACTGGGCCCGAGGCCGGGGAGATTTCTACAACGACAAGGATCTGCTGGCTGCTTCCGTTGAACTGGATCAAAACGGCATTCTTGCGGAATTGCGGAAATTCAAGTCGGGTGATGAAGAAGGGTTTGCCGCGTTGATCAAAAAGGCGCGGGAAAAGAAACTCGACAGGTCATTATTGCAGCAGATCACGCATGACGAATTGCAGTCCCGGTTTTTCAATCTGCGCCAGCACAAGTTCTCGGAAGACTCTCTGAACAGGCTGGCAGAGCAGATTCAGAAGGATCTGCTGATGGAACGGAAAGCCTTGCCCGTTTTCCCCGTGGAGTTGAATGGCCGCTACGAAGCAGGCCCCGCCAAAATGTATGCCGAAGCCTCCCCGGCCGAACGGCAGACGCTGGCCCGTCTGTTTCTGGTCCAGGTTCAGACAGACCGCATTCTGCATGGCGCCCGGGAAGATGGCAGCAATGGTTTTGAAATCGCGGAGCAGTTTCAGGCGAATGCTCCGGAACGGGCGGATCTCATCCGGGAGTATCGAAACAAAGCTGTCAGTTGGCAGATGGCCCGCATCGCGACAGTCACTCGTGCGCAGCTGGATGAATTCACAACGAAACTCATCAAGCTGGGACAAAGGGAACAAGTTGTCGAAGCAAAACGGAAATGGCTAAGTGCCCGTGAAACGGTCTTTCGACAGGACGGCGCCCGCGGATTGGCGGACCTGGCCCAACTCTGGATATCGTTATTACAGGATGAACCGAAGGCTGCCCGGTTGATGATTCAGGCGTGGCAGGAAAATCCCCAGTATTCTCCCGCGCTGGAATGGCTGACAGCACACGGCTATCGCCTGAAAGGACAAACCTGGATGACGGAAGCGGAAATCGCTCAGATGCCAATCAGTCCTCGCGAACTGGCCATTCGTGAAGGTCGGCTGGAAATCGGCATGACCGCCAGCGAAGTCCGGTCCGCGTTAGGCTCCCTCCCCACAGCCATGACGCGGGCTGTCAGCCGTCGCCAGATTTCCGAATGGTGGACGTATGCGGATGCGGGTATTCTGGTGCAGCTGGCGAAAAAGAATCACGAAGAGGAGGGCCGGGTGATTCGAATTGAAAAACTCCCCGGTCCCAGCGGAAAACCCGATGCTGCGGCTCCTCCCCTTGCACCGCATTAGAGCGGAGTTGCAAATGGTATATCACGCGGATCCTGATGAAATACAGGAAATTTAAGGCCGAGCGTGATCGAACAATGACCAAACTGGTCTAGCATGACACAAAAGTCGAAGGGGGGGCGAGTCAGCAGGGCTCCACTTCGGCCCAGACACATTTTGTGCAAAGCCCTTTCAGTCTGCCTCTTTCAACTTTCCCCCGTACCGGTCCTGGCTCCAGTCATGCGCCAGATCAATCAGGATCCGGAGCTTCTCCGAGGAGTCTGCAGTGGCGACGATACCGGGTAAGCGAAGCATGTCGGCGCGATGATCCATCCATGTCGTGGAGAAATTCACGCTTTGGCCGTTATGGACCCAGACCGAGTCTCCTCCCAGTTGCCGGGCGAGCTGGTGCGAGACCGGATAGTCGTAAATGTTCGGCGTGTGAATGAGTGATCCAGCGAACTCGCCGGTCGCCATTAACGGATAGATGCTGGTGGGCATGTCATCGGGAGCGAATCCCTGAAGTCCCGCCCGGGTGATTTCCTCCGCGACAAACGGATCGTTCTTCTGAAAGCCGATCACGTAAATTTTCGAGGAGTCGGGACGGTCATTGAAATCGACCGGCGACATCCGTTCGAGACATTCCCCAGCGGAACAGGTGAGATCATCCGGACCGCACTTGATGGTCTTGCCAAAGGCCTGCGTCCAGGTCCCGGAGGGCCCTTGTTCGGGAGAATAGACCAGGGAGTACAGCACCTGCGTTTTATTGCGCAGATGGAGCATCACGGCATAGGCATTCCCGATCCGATCCTTGAAATACTTAGTGCCGTCAATCGGGTCCAGGGCAATCACCAGCGGGCTTTCAGAAGCGAATGCCTGAAGATCGCCATTTTCTTCTTCCGCTTCAATCCGGCACTGCCGGAGAAGGGGAGCCCGATCGCGCAGTCCGGCTACCACCAGTTCCTGTACTGTCAGATCGGCCAGCGTCAGGGCATCGGTATTTGCGTTGCCTGATTCCTTGCCTGACAGGGCGACGTTAAACGTGCGCATTTTCCGGGCCACGGCGCCGGACCAGCGCAGTAAATCCGGACTGACTTCCCGCAGCGCGGCAATGATTTCTTCAACACTTGCGGTCATGATCTCATCATCTCCATCGCTTCCAGCAGGCGATCCGCCACTGGAATTTGTGTGACCCGGGCAAATGCCTGCCACCCGGGAACGCCATTCACCTCAATCACAAGGCATCTTCCGGACGGATCGTACAATAAATCGACTCCGGCAAAACAGGTTCCCACAGCAGTGGCGGCCCGAATGGAGAGTTCGGCTTCCAGATCCGTGGGTGAATGCCACCGTGCGGTGGCTTTTCGGGAGACATTTGTCCGGAAGTCTGCTGGATTTCGCCGCTGGATGGCTCCCAGTGGTTTTCCGTTGAGGACCAGCACGCGAATGTCAAATCCGGCATGAGGAATGAATTCCTGAACATAAAGCACGGACTGCACTCGTTCCAGCGTTCGAAAAACGCGGCAGGCCAGATCGGGATCGCTGACGCGCAGAATGCCTCGGCCTTCCGCTCCGAACAGGGGCTTCACAACGACGTCGCGTCCCAGTATTTCAAAGGCCTTTTGAGCTTCCTCGCTGGTTTCGCAGACAATGGTCCGGGGAGTCGGAAGCCCTTGACTCGCGAGCCGCGCCGTCGTCAGGAACTTATCGACAGAGGCTTCAATGGCCCTGGGAGCATTGACGATCAGCAGTCCCCGGGATTCCAGTTGTCCCAGCATATCCATCCGGAAGACAACCTGCTCAAGCGATCCCGGGGGCATGGTCCGAACAATCACGGCATCCAGGGTCTGAAGAAATTCATCCTCTGGCTGCAATCTCAATTCCGAGCCCTGGATGGCAGCTCCGAGTTGTTGATAGTCCACCTGTTGACACCGATGCCCCCGCCGTTCAGCGGCCTGCTGCAATTGTCCCACATACCAGCTTCCGGCATTTCCCAGAACGGCAATGTTCAATTCAGCGCCTTCAGGAGTCGATTCACGTTCCGCTGGGTGCGTTCCAACGTTCCCGGTGAGAAGAGTCTATCAATGGATGGAAACGAAATCAGGTTGCGGGGACCTGTTTGGGTTTCACCGGCGTCTTTTGAGGTTTTGCGGGGGGAGCCAGGGGTTCGGTTTCGAATCGCTTTCTGCCAAAGGCGGCGCGAGGCGTTTCGTCGGGAACGTGCAGCTCTTTCCGCAGTCGTTGCAATTCATGCTTCAAATTGGCGACCGTTTCCGCATTGGCGGAATCGTTGATGAAGTTGCGGGTCTCTTGCGGATCCTGTTGCCGATCGAGCAGTTCCCACTCATCCGGCAGACCGGGGAGATAGTAACGGACCAGTTTATAGCGGTCGGTCACGACTCCTTCATGAGGCCGGACGTGATGCGGGGCGGGATATTCATAGTAATGATAGTAAAACGTTTTTCGCCAGTCGGACGGAGTCTGTCCTTTCAGCAAGGGAACGAGGCTGTGTCCCTGCATGTCGGTGGGGACTGGAACTCCCGCGACCTCCAGCAGCGTTTCCGGAAGATCGATCAACGAGACGAGTTGTTGATTCACGCTGCCGGCCCGAATGACTTCCGGCCAGCGGATCAACAGTGGCGTGCGGAGCGATTCCTCGAAAATCCAGCGTTTATCAAACCAGCCATGCTCGCCAAGATAGAATCCCTGATCGGAAGCAAAAACGACGATTGTATTGTCTGTTAACTTTTCTTCTTCGAGGGCTGCCAGCAACCGGCCCACGCTTTCATCCACTCCCTTCACGCAACCGAGATAATCGTGGAGATAGCGGTTGTAGCGCCACCGGGTGAGATCCCGCCCGGAAAGTCTGGCCTGGCGAAAAGCTTCATTTCGGGGAGCATAGTAGCGATCCCACTCTTTCCGTTGTTCTTCGTTCATTCCGGGAAGGGGGGCCAGCTTGACGTCGAGATCGCGAAACGTCCGTTCGAAGCTCATGTCATGATCACGCACTGCTTGCGGGCGGCCAGCGAGGTCGTCAAAGAGGGTCGGCGGTTCGGGATAGATCCGGTCATGGTCCCAGTCCAGATGCCGGAGTGCGGGAGACCATTCCCGGTGCGGAGCCTTGTGCTGGCACATCAGCAGAAACGGTTTGGAACGATCCCGATTTTTCAGCCAGTCCAGCGACAAATCCGTAATGAGATCAGTCACATAACCGGTTGTCTTGAGCCGGGTTCCCATGCGAATCATGTCCGGGTTGTAATAAATCCCCTGCCCGGGAAGGATCTGCCATGTCTCAAAACCGGTGGGATCGGACTCGAGGTGCCATTTTCCGAACAGGGCGGTGCTATAGCCTGCCTGTTGCAGCAATTTCGGAAAAGTCTGCTGGCTGCCGTCAAACCGGGAATTGCTGTTGTTGTAAAACCCGTTCAGATGGGAATACTTGCCGGTGAGGATCACGGCCCGGCTGGGACCGCAGATGGAGTTTGTCACCAGGCAGCGATCAAACCGCATTCCTTCATTGCCAATGCGATCGATTTGCGGCGTTTCCAGCAACTTGCGGGATTCCCCATAGGCACTGATGGCCTGCCAGGCAAGATCGTCCGAGAAGATAAAAACGATATTCGGCCGGCTCCCTTCCGCGGCCCGCGCCGCGGAGGCAAGCAGGCTCCCGCAGGCATAAAGCGTGATCAGGGAAAAGATTGAAAATCTGTTCATGATCCTATTCCAGTCGATGCCATGGAAAATCGGTCAAAACCTGGCAAAAATCCGGTCATTGAAGAAATGAATTCGATCGAAAATCCGTCTTCAACCGAACACTCCCGCTGTGCGCAGCGTGGAGAGAACGGCAATCACCGTGAAAAAGAGGAACCCCAGAAACAGGCCCAGGCACCGCCACCAACTGGGCTGCAATTCCCGGGGAAGCAGTAACTTGTTTACGAATAACACATGCAGGCAGCTCAATCCCAGGGCATAATTGTAAAACATTGTTGTCCAGACCAGCAGCCGGTCCCCCTTCACCAGATTGATCATCACCAGTCCCAGGGCGGCATAGCCGCACAGGCACGCAAAATACAGTTTTCCGATCCAGTGGGTGTCCCATTTCCGCAGTTGTGGGCTGGCGGTCCAGGCGACATCCACCCAGCGGCGCAACGCGCCATCGGTTGTCGTTAATGCAGATGTGGAGAGGACCAGGAATCCGCAAAACAGGGTCAAACCCCAGAAGAGTTGTCCCAGGGTTGGGCCCACCGCGGCAGCAACGCCATCGGCTGTCATCCCGGCGGCCAGCCATTGATCGTCCGGCACTGTTCCGCGAGGGAGAAACTGGACCGACAACATGCTCGGTAGGGCCATTCCCAGAAAACAAGCGGGCAGCCAGACCATAAATTGCTCCCGTTGAACATGGTTGACCCAGCCAAACCAACGTTTCAAGGATTGCGGTGTGATGCGGAAGACTTTTCCGACATGGGAGAGCTTGATCGATTGTCCGCCGATGATGCTGGGAATCGCTCCGACGAGTTTCCCCATGCCCCATCCCTGATCCCGGGTGAAATTACTGACGGGAATGTTGGTCAGCCCTCCATTTCCCGCAATGGCCGCCATTGCGGTGACAACTCCGATCATCGAAAGATCGAGTGGCGGCATCTGCTGATTGTTCCACCATCCCAGAATGGCGTTCAGCAGTTGCGGCGGGCCGCCGGGGGTTGCGGGCTGATAAGGCAGGGTTCCAAAACGGATAAAGCCAAACCCGATTTCCCGCCAGGTGTCCCAGGTTGACCAGCCCACCGCCAGAATTCCCAGAAACCCCACGACGAGAATGAGTTTTGTGGTCATGATCAATTTTAATGATCGGTAAACCTTCCCTCCGAAAATCAGTGGGATCAGTGTCAGCATCAGGATCCCGCTGGCCACGCACTTCAGCAGAAAGGCATCGGCCTTGGTGTCCGGCAAATGGCCCATAAACAGGGTCGTCAGCGGAATGGCTGCATTGGAACAGAGATAGGGAATGAAGGATCCCAGGTCCACCAGCAAATAGAGGAAGGGCCAGAACATCGGGCCGGGAAACAGACGGAATTTTCCAGTGAAAATGGGTTCCCCGGTATAGAGCGTATATCGGGAAATTTCGATGTTGTAAATCACCTGGCAGCAGATGCTGATGGTTGCCATCCACAATAAGGCACCGCCATAACGGGCGGTGACCATGGGACCGGTCAACCATTCTCCGCCACCGACAGCCGCTGCCCCCATGACCAGTCCCGGACCGATCATGGACGGCAAATGCCGCCAGGTAAAAACCGGCGGAGGGGGGAGCTCACCCGTGGTCCATTGCGGCATCTGTTTCGTGCCGGGCCAGGGTGCGGTCCAGTTTTCCGTTGTATTCTCCGGAGTCGTCGTTACAGGGGGCTGGTCGGAAGTCACACTCAATGTTCACCCGAAATTCTGCGAGGACTGATGTCGTTTGAACCTCAATTCAGGATGGAAACACACCTGGGCCACATTCCTGACACATGCACTTTCGGTAATGGATCCACGAAAGGCAAGGGAACACGCCAATTCAGCCCGGAAATCCTGCCGCGTTTTTCAGAATTTCGTCATAGAATCCGTGCGATGGGAATTTATTCCGCCTCTCGGTCAATCCGCTCACTTTTTCAGCCGCTTGGAGTTTCGGTCTGCCAGAAAAATCGGTTCCGGGATGCGATGGCGGGAAAATGACTGGCGCGCCAGGCGGCTGGCATCTTCCAGCGTGATCCGATTCCCTGCCGAAACGTATACCGGACGTGACGATGGTGATGCTGAGATGACTTCGCCAATGACGTCCTCACCGTCGCAGACGAGTTCCAGCGAGGAATCAGGCTCGCTTTTTCGAATCGTTCCACACAACAGCGATTTACCGATTCCGATCGTGGGATGATTCAGCAGCACTCCCAGGCAGGTGGCGATTCCCGCCCGCCAGGGATGCAGCTGTCCGTTGCCATCGCAGAAAAGAACATCTCCCAGAAGTTGCTGTTCCCGGGCCTGTTCGCAAATCGCCAGCATCGGCGGCAGTTCCCGGAAGGTGAGATACCCGGGAATATAAGGAAAGGAGACCGGCATCGAGAGCGACAACTCATGAACGACCGACAGGTTCGGAAAATCGAGCAGGACATAAGCAGCATATGCAGTTCCATCCCCCCGATATGCCACGTCCACGCCGGCAACTGTCCGAACCTTTTTTTTCAGCGGGACGGATCGAAATTGTTTTCGCAGCTCGAGTTGAAAGTCTCTTAAACGTTGCAGCGGCCGGGTTGAAATAAACCGGGTAAAGGGGTGAGTGACATCCACTTTTCCCTGGCTGGAAACGATCACGCCTTCCTGTTTCAGTAAGGCCGCTTTCTGTTGCGGCGAACCGCTCACATGCAAGCCGATCTCTCCCCCCACGCGAACAACCCGGTGACAGGGACACTCACCGGTATGCGGGTGATGATGCAGATAGTCTCCCAGCCAGCGGGCGGAACGGGTTTTGTCGTCCCCCAGTCCCCGGGAAAGAGCGCCATAAGTTGTGATTCTTCCCCGAGGAATCTGGAGCAGCATCCGCTGCACTTCAGCAGCCAGATCCACATCCAGAAATTCCGCCAGGACTCCGGGCCGGGAGGAAACATCTTCCGGACTCCGCGGTTCCTTCTTGTCGTCAGGGCTTGGCATTGATCCGCACGCCTGCTTTTTTCAGTTCTTCCACCTGTGGTTGAGCATCTGCGGGAAGTTTGTCGGCATCGAGATACAGAAACCAGAACGGCGCAAACCGTTTGGGGCCTGCTGCATCTTTCCGGGCCATTTCGACCAGCGGAGCCAGCGTGGTCAACGGATTGCCTTGCAGAAACGTGTAATGCAGATTGGTGTAATTTCCCAGCGGCGCCAGATCCGTCACCTTGTTGTTCTTGAGTCCAAGCGTGGAAATCCATGGAAGCTCTCGAATTGGCGCCAGATTGACGACCCGATTGTCATTCAGGTCCAGAGACGTCAGTTTTTTGAGTCCGGCCAGCGGAGCCAGATCGGCAATCTGATTCCCCGCCACATAGAGTGCCCGCATATTTTCCATCTTCTCCACACCAGCCAGAGAAGTGAGCTTGTTCCCTTCGGCTTCCAGATATTGCAACTTGACCAGTCCCGCCAGCGGAGTGAGGTCGTTGATCTGATTTTTGGACAGGTACAACGACTGGATATTGGTCAGCGAAGCGAGAGGTTTCAGGTTCGTAATCTGATTATTGCTGAGCTTGACCTCCGCGAGATGGGTGCAGTGCTCCAGTCCGGTGAGATCTTGAATCTGCTTGCCCCGTCCATCCAGAAAATAAATCGTTTTCAGATCGGCGGGATCAATTTGCGGTTTGTTAATCTGCTTCTGCTTGAGAATGGCCTGAATGACCGCCTTGAGTTGCGGATCAGGAATGATTTCTTCCGCAAACAGGCTGGAACAGCAGCAGACAACCCAGAGCAATAACCACGCGGAACATCGCAGCAACAACAGCATGGGGGACCTTTCCGACTCTCAAAATGGTGGGGACCCGGGATCACCGGCTGATTCCGGCGGCCCCAGGGTTGAGCAGGCAGACGTTTCCTGAAACTGCGAACAAAACCACTCAAATAAGATGCGTTCTTTTTCCACGAGCGGATCCGGGCACGTTTTGTTCGCGGTTCTGATTTCTTTCATATTAATGCGGCAGGGAGGACCTTCTCAACCGGGTAGGCCGGGCTTTTGCCGTTTCCTGAAAGATCATTCCGGGCTCGGGAATCAAGAACAAAACCATTTCGTCAGATTCAAAGCTTTCATCGGAACGGCATGAACAACGCACTTGCTTCACGACGAATTATTTTACGACGAAATTCACAAGTTTCCTCGGCACGCAGATCACCTTGACCACGGCTTTGCCAGCCAGATGGGTTTGTACGTTTGGATCCGCTTCCGCCAGTGCCTGCAAAGCTCCCTGATCAGCATCCACGGGAACATTGATTTTCGCCCGGATTTTTCCATTCACCTGAATGGGGATTTCGATCGCAGCTTCCACCAGTTTCGATTCATCGAGTTCCGGCCAGGGAGCATTCGCCAGGGATTCCGAATGTCCCAGAATCTCCCAGAGTTCTTCCGCAATATGAGGAGCAAAGGGAGAAAGGAGCAACACCAGTTGTTCCAGCGACGATTTGGGCCGAACCTCCGCACCCGTGAAGGCGTTCGTGAATTCCATCATTCGGCTGATCGCGGTATTGAAGGAGAGCTTCTGGATGTCTTCCGTGACGGCTTTAATTGTTCGATGCGCCACCCGGTCCTGTTCCGCTGTCGGGGGAACATCCTGAACCGCCGGGGAGAGCTGGATTTCATCAGCCATGTCATCCACCACCAGCCGCCAGACCCGGCCCAGAAACCGATGCACTCCATCCACGCCACTCATGTTCCAGGGTTTGGTCTGTTCCAGCGGCCCCATGAACATCTCGTACAACCGCAGCGAATCCGCTCCATACTGTTGGACGACGTCATCGGGATTAATCACGTTTCCGCGCGATTTGGACATCTTGTAGGCCCGGCTCTCCACGACAATCTCGGGAGTGCCTTTCAGAACAAGTTCGTTCCCCCGTTTTTCAATCCGTTCCGGAGACAACTGGACGGGCACAACCCGCTCAGCGGTCCGCGAATCGCGAAACAGGTTTGCTTCGGCAGCATCTTCGTTGACGAACTTCGTGGAGACAAAATCGTTCGCGCCGGCCTGATCGAGGGGTTTCAACGGCGTGCCGTCGGCATTGGCTTTCAGATAGCCGGTCAGTTCCGCTTCTCCGAGAATCATTCCCTGGTTGACGAGTTTGCGAAATGGTTCCGACGACGATACATGTCCGCGATCAAACAGCACTTTGTGCCAGAATCGCGAATAGAGCAGATGCAGCACGGCATGTTCCGCGCCGCCAATATACAGATCCACCGGTAACCAGTATTCTTCCAGATCGGGATCAATGAACTGGTGCGGATTTTTATTGTCGCAGAAGCGGATGTAATACCAGCAACTGCCCGCCCATTGCGGCATACTGTTGGTTTCCCGCTTCAGGCGGGTGCCATCGGCATCTGTTTTGTATAACCAGGCTTCCGGTGCCCATGACAGTGGCGGTTCCGGAGTCCCTTTCGGTTTGAAATCATCCATCTCCGGCAAAGTAACCGGAAGTTCTTCAACGGGGACCGGACGGACTTTTCCCGTGGGAACACCTTCTTCGTCCAGTTCGTGCCAGATCGGAAACGGTTCGCCCCAGTATCGTTGCCGGGAGAATAACCAGTCCCGCAAGCGGTAATTGACCGCGGCCCGGGCCAGGCCATGCTGATGCAGGTCGGCGGTGATTTTCTTCTTGACGTCCGCTGTGGGAAGTCCGTTATACGGACCGGAATTCATGGCCACTCCCAGTTCCGTGAAGGCTGTTGCCAGCGGGGTCTGGGCGTGTGAAAACCCCTTCGAGTCCGGGGTTGGTTTGACGATGTCGATGAGCGCCATTCCTTCAGGATCATCGGTTAAGTCTGCCGGATCAGCAGCGGCAACGACTGGAATGATCGGTAACTCGAACTGCTGCGCGAATTCCCAGTCCCGCTGGTCATGTGCGGGAACCGCCATGATGGCCCCCGTTCCATAGCTGATGAGGACATAATCCGCGGTCCAGATGGGAATGTGCTGTCCATTGGCGGGATTGATCGCATATCCGCCGGTGAAAACACCGGTTTTCTCGCGGGCCAGATCGGTTCGGTCCAGATCACTCTTCAGGGAAGAGAGACGGCGATATTCATCAACGGCCTCTCGCTGGCCCGGAGTCGTGAGCCGATCCAGCAGGGGATGCTCCGGAGCCACAACCATATATGTCGCCCCGTAAAGTGTATCGGGCCGGGTCGTATAGACGCGCAGCACTTCCGGTTCGGGAGCCACTGGGAATCCAGTGCTTTGGCGTTTCTGTTTCCAGGCTTCAAAAAAAGTGCTTTTGTCGGGAGTCGCCGAAGGCTTCGAGGAAGTGGCGACCAGAAAATCGACTTCCGCACCGACACTTTTTCCGATCCAGTTTCGTTGAAGGCTTTTGACGGATTCCGGCCAGTCGAGTTCTTCGAGTTCGGAAATGAGGCGTTCGGCATAAGCGGTAATGCGGAGCATCCACTGCCGCAGGTTGCGGCGTTCGACGGGATGATTGCCCCGTTCGCTTTTGCCTTCCGCGGTCACTTCCTCATTGGCCAGAACGGTTCCCAAGGCCGGGCACCAGTTGACCGGGGCATCGGACTGATAGGCCAGCCGATGTTGATCCTGGTAGGCCCGGACCGCATCCGGACCTTGCGTTTCCACTTCGTGGGGAATGGGCAATTCCGCAATGGGACGCCCTTTCCCGGTCCGTGTCACCCCATCCGCCCCGGTCCATTCCATGTGGGGATCAAACCAGGTATCGAACAGCTGGAGAAAGATCCACTGCGTCCACCGGTAATAGTCCTCATCGGTGGTGGAGAGTTCTCGACTCCAGTCGTAGCTGAAGCCGAGCATTTTCAACTGGCGCCGAAAATTATCGATATTGGCATACGTGGTGACCCGCGGATGCGTTCCGGTATTGATGGCGTGCTGTTCCGCGGGAAGCCCGAAAGCGTCCCAGCCCATCGGGTGCAGAACGTGTTTTCCCTGCATCCGTCCCGCCCGGCAGATGATATCCGTGGCGGTATAGCCTTCGGGATGTCCGACATGCAGCCCCGCGCCGGATGGATAGGGAAACATGTCCAGAACGTAGAGTTTTCCCGTCGCCTCCGGACGAGGAGTACAGGAGGTCACAAAGGTCTGCTGCTGCTCCCAGCGATCCTGCCATTTCTTTTCAATCCGTTTGGCATCATAACGAGGCATGTTTGGTCAGTGTCTCTCAAGGCAAATGTTCAAATGTGAAAACTCAGCCGTGGTCTTACGACTCTGTCCGGACAGAGTCCCGAACAGTGGATCGGGGACATGGGGGCAGAGACCAGGAAACAGGATCCACGTCAGACGTTTCCCTTTCAGCCGTTGTTCTGCCTTCCCATGGGGAAGTCTCGAATTCAGGTCGAAGTTTCCGTAGTGTACTCGGGAAGGGAGTGGCTGCCCATGCAGAATGCTCTGACAGGCTGGGGTCCCCCGCCCATCCGGAAAGGCTGCTTCTTTCGCGAGAGTTCGGCGTTCTGGAGGCTGGACTATGAGCGGAACATTTTTGAACGGAATATCCCTGTGTTTCCTCGTTGCTTTCCGTGTTTCGACAATGAAAGGAATTGAAGCGCAGAGTTCGGAGAGGATGCGGAGAAAAAAGGAAAAAGATTCAGAGCGTCCTCTCTCTTTTCCCGACGGCCTCCAGCGAGTCTTGTCTTCGGCAACTGCCATGGGCCGACGACTGTCGGCTGTCCGCTTCGTTCAGGAATCCCACAGCATCGAAAAACGTCTCCAGAGCAGAATTCCGGAGACCAGCGTAGCTGTCAGATGGGCGACAACAACGGAAGCTGTCCCGAGAAGAAAAATCTCATTGAATCGCGGTTCCAGCTGCGCGGAGATTTGCTTCAGAATCTGGTGCAGTAACTCAGCCGAGAGGGCAAACCCGAGCGAAAGAATGAGGACCGCCCATTCGAGCGGGCTCAGTCCCATCACCAGGCCGGCGAGAAGGACTGTTGTTGAGCAGAAAAAATAGACAAACAGGGTGCTGTCAGCCCGAATTCCGAACCGGAAGCCTATCTCAGCATCAACCAGCCGCTGCCTCCAGGCTGCCCGGCGTGGCTTATCGATATTGTCTTCAACAAGTTCGGTTGACATCGGCAACAGCAACGAAATTTGAAGTCCCGCGAATTCTTTTGGAGAGAAGAGAAGCACTGTATCTCTGAACGGGAAAATGCGTCAAGATGCGGTCGAGAAATGAAAGGGATGAATTTTCGCGAACTTGCGAAAGTGCCGGGAAATCGAGAGCATCCGTCCGAAAGATGGTTGTCCCGCTGAAATGCTGTTGTCCTGGATCCGGGCAATGGTCAAGATTCCGGTTCATCAAAAAATTTGGGCGGCAGAAGGCATTGGGCATGGCGGGATGATGCGGAAGGCTTTGAGAATCACTTTGATATGGGAATGGCTGGTTTGCGAGTGAATCATTCGATCTATCAGAATCCGTTGAATACCCGGTATGCGTCTGCCCGGATGAGTGGCATCTGGTCCGCGCAGTCAAAACATTCCTGGTGGCGCAAATTGTGGGTCGCATTGGCTGAAGCCGAACAGGAACTGGGGCTGGAGATCACCGATGCCCAGCTTGCCGAGTTACGGGCACATGTGGACGACATCGATTTTGATGTGGCGGCCCGATATGAACGGCAGGTGCGGCATGACGTGATGGCGCACGTCCATGCTTATGGAGACCAGTGCCCGCAGGCTGCCGGGATCATTCATCTGGGAGCCACCTCCTGCTATGTCACGGACAATTCGGAACTGATTCAGACCCGATTGTCGCTGGAGCTGGTCCGGATCCGTCTGGTTCAGGTGATTGATCGGCTGGCCTCCTTCGCGGCGCAATATCGCGATCTGCCCTGCCTGGGGTTCACGCATCTTCAGCCTGCCCAGCCCATCACCGTGGGAAAACGGGCCACGTTGTGGTGCCATGATCTGGTTCTGGACCTGGAAGAAGTGGAACATCGCTTGCAGATGTTGAAGTTCCGCGGCGCCAAGGGGACCACCGGGACACAGGCGACATTTCTCACCCTCTTCCAGGGAAATCACGACAAAGTCCGGCAACTGGACCAGCTGGTCGCGAAGAAGATGGGCTTTGCCAGAACATATCCCGTTACCGGACAGACCTATTCCCGAAAAGTCGATGCACAGGTATTGGCCACGCTCAGCGGGATCGGCCAGTCCGCCCACAAGGCCGCCAGCGACCTGCGCCTGCTGCAAGGCTGGAAGGAGATTGAGGAACCGAAAGAAGACAAACAGATTGGCTCTTCCGCCATGGCTTACAAACGGAACCCGATGCGGGCGGAACGAATTTGTGCCCTGGCCCGCTTCGCCATGAGCCTGGCGGAGAATGGTGATCAAACGGCTGCGGTACAATGGATGGAACGGACGCTGGATGATAGTGCGAATCGGCGTCTGTCTCTTCCGCAGGCATTTCTGGCAATTGATGCGGTCCTGATTCTCTACCGGAACATTGCGGAAGGACTGGTGGTTTATCCGAAAGTCATTGCCCGGAGACTGGCCGAAGAACTCCCGTTCATGGCCACGGAAGAAATCCTGATGGCCGGTGTCCAGGCCGGAGGAGACCGTCAGCAACTTCATGAACAGGTTCGCATTCACAGCGTGGAAGCAGCCCGACAAGTGAAAGAATTTGGACTGCCCAATGATTTGATGGACCGGCTGGCGGGAGACAACCTGTTTTCCAGGGTCGATCTGAAAAATACTCTGGATGCCCGCCGGTTCATTGGCCGCAGTCCGGAACAGGTGGACGAATTCATCAGCGAAATTGTGGAACCAATCCGCCAGCGCTATGCCGAGGACCTCAACACCGCAGCGGAAGAACTGCGGGTTTAGACCAATCGGGCCTTTGTTCGATCACGCTCGGCCGGAATCCCTTGCATTTCACCAGGGTCCACGCGAGACGTCCTGGGCAACTCCGCTTTAGAGATCTGATTCGATAAGGAGATCAACATGGAAGTTCGGGATCGAGTCGCCATTGTCACGGGGGGGGCTCATGGAATTGGCCAGGCGCTTTGCGTTTCGTTATCGCAGGCGGGAGCCCGGCATGTCCTGGTGGCCGATCTGGATGAAGCAGGCGCCCGCGCGGTGGCGGACCGGATTGGCGGGACAGCGGTCCGCTGTGATGTTTCCCAAGAACCGGATATTCAACAACTGGTACGTATTGCGGAGGAGCAGCACGGCGGCGTGGATATTTTCATTTCCAATGCCGGAATCACGACGAAGGGGGGACCGGAGGTCCCGGATGCCGACTGGTTGAAGCTCTGGAATGTGAACCTGATGGCGCATGTGTATGCCGCCCGGGCTGTTGTTCCGAAAATGCTGGAGCGGGGAAGTGGGTATCTCGTGCAGGTTGCTTCCGCTGCGGGAATTTTGACGGAGATCGGTTCCGCGCCCTATTCGGTGACAAAACATGCGGCTGTCGCCCTGGCGGAATGGCTCTCGGTGCATTATCAGAAACAGGGATTACGGGTCTCCTGCGTCTGCCCGGCGGGTGTGGCGACCGATTTTCTGGATCTGCAAGATCCGGTCCACCAGTTTCTGCATATGAATGCTGTCACTCCGGAACATGTGGCGGAAACGGTTTTGCAGGCCATTCATCACGAACAGTTCCTGGTCTTGCCGCATCCGGAAATCGGGGAATTTTTCGCTTTCAAGACGCAGGACTACGACCGCTGGCTGAAGCAGTTCGCGCGCATCAACGAAAAAATCGAAAAGAAGATTGCCCGGCTGCAACAGAAATGACGCACTCAGGCTGCAACAGAGCGTATCCCGTTTTGGCAGCGTGATTTGAAACGAGAAACAGGGGAGGATCCGAAACCAGAACGTCGAGACGAGGGGGAAATCATCTTCAGATCTGTTGTGACTGGAGCACTTCCGCTGCAGCGGGGAATTCCCAGATTTTCGGGCGGAAGGTTAACAATTCGAAGTGGCGGACTGGTATGATGTTGCCATGCGGCGGGAGATGGACATTGAGGAGTCCGGCGATTCTTGTTGCCGGCCCGCAGAATTGTTGTGGAGAATGTTGCGCCAAACTTTGTGGAAGTTGCCTCGTGGCCTTCTGCTTCGGGAGAGGATCGTTCGATAGGGCCATCCTTTCGGCAAGGCGGAGATCTGGGGAGGCAACGTCTTTTGTCTGAGGAATGCTGAAAAAAATAATCGAGAAAATGTTCTCAAGGAATGGACATGGGAGATCCTCGTCTTCTGCGTCGACTGGATCAGGTGGGAGGGCGGCTGCAATGGCTGCGCGGCTTGTGGACGGCCACCCTGGGATGGATTCTGCTGGGGCTGGCGGTGCTTGTGCTGCGGCATTTTCAACTGATCTCCCTGGCCTGGTGTGCGGTCCTGTTCGGGATTCCGACAATTCTGCTGGCGACGCTGATCCTGGCTTCCCGCCGCAGATCCGACCGTCTGGCCGCTGCGAAACTGATCGAACAGACATATCCGCAACTCGATTCACGCCTGATCACAGCAGTTCAGCAGCAACCGCTGGGACACGACTGGGACTTCTCTTTTCTGCAATCAGAACTTCTCGCGGAAGTCTTTGCTCAATTAAGACGGCAGAACTGGCAGCGGGCTGTCGCTGGCTCGCGTCTGTGGAGTGCGCAGATTGCCCATGCGGCAGCGCTTGGATTGTGTCTGTCTGCCATGCTTCCCCTCGTACGGAATTGGAAACAATTTTCCACCGAAATCCTGCGCGGTCCTGCTGAAACGGAGATTCAAACAGACAAGATCGAAATCGTGGTTGAACCGGGGGATGTCGAACTGGAACGAGGCACAAGTCTGGTCGTTCGGGCTCGGTTTTCCGGAGGCGTCCCGGGAACGGTCGAACTCGTGGCGAACGATCCGGAAATGCGCGAAACACGTCAGCCGCTGCAAAAGAGATTGAAAGATCCGTTGTTTGGCGGACGAATTGCCAGCGTGCCGCGGAATCTCACGTATCACGTGGAATTCGACGGAAAACGTTCTGCCGATTATCGGGTGAACGTGTTCGACTTTCCCACGCTGGTCCGGGCCAACGCCACTCTCGATTATCCCGACTATACCCGGCTCCCGGAGAAACGCCTGGAAGATGTGCGGGTGCTTTCCGCAGTGGAAGGTTCTACTCTGACACTGGACTGCGAACTCAATTTGCCGGTGACATCCGCGGAACTGGTCCGGGACGGGGAAGAAGCCATTTCCCTCACTCCCAGAAATGATCAGGCTGCTTTTCGAACAGCCCAGCTGTTGCTGTCCACTCCGGGTGATCGGCGTTATCAGTTGCGATTAAAAGACGCTGCTGGCCGGACAAATCCGGAACCCATCGAATTCCGTCTGACGACTCTTCCCAATAAAGTCCCGCAACTCAAAATGACGTTTCCGGCGCGCGATCTGCGAGTCTCTCCGCTTCAGGAACTCGAACTTCAGGCGAACGCTTCCGATGATTTCGGGATCCAGAGTTTCGGTCTGCGCTATCAACTACCGGACGGCAAGGAGTCGACGGTCCATTTTCAGCCCGCCGACAGCCCGAATGAACAGGTGGCTGCCCATCATCGCCTGGAACTGGAAGGGTTGCACGTTCGGCCGGACGATCTGATTTCGTATTACTTCTTTGCGGAAGATCTGGGCCCCGATGGACAACCGCGAAGGACAATGAGCGATCTGTTTTTCGCAGAGGTCCGTTCGTTCGAGGAGATTTTCCGGCAACAGGCTCCCTCCCCCGGCCAGACTCCGGCCGGAGGACCGTCATCGGAAAGCGGCGCTTTGCTGGAAATGCAGCGGAACGTTGTGACCGCTGCCTGGAACGTCTGGCGGCGGGCGGAATTGAAGATCGACAGCAAAGTTCTTCACGATCTTCAAACGCTGGAGCAGTCACAACGGCGTATTCAGCAGGCGGCCACCCAGCTCAAATCACGGGTTCAAGACGAATTACTCAAGCAACATGCCGAAGAAGCGGTCCATCACATGGACCAGGCCGCGGAGGCGTTTCGCCAGGCTGCGGAAGACCAGACGGACGAACAGATTGTTGCGGGACGCAATGCGGCCCAGGCAGCCTATCAGTTCCTGCTGAAATTGCAGTCTCGTGAGAACCTCGTGCAACTCGCACAGTCCGGACAAAGCCAGGAAGGAGGACAATCGGCCAATCGCATGAATCAGCAATTGCAGTCGCTGCAACTCAAGAATGATCGCGACCGTTATGAAACGGAACGCCAGGCTGCGCCTCCGTCATCAGCGGATGACAATGCCTTGCGGATCATGACGCAACTCAAGGACCTGGCTCGTCGGCAGGAAGACTTGAACAATCGCGTCCGCGAACTGGAACTGGCGATGCACGATGCGAAAGATCCGGAAGAACGGGACGAACTGCGCCGCCAGCTGAAACGACTCCAGTCCGAACAGGAAGAACTGCTTCGCGATCTGGACAATGCCCGCAATCAGATGCAGCAGGGGGAACAGCAGGCTTCTTCGGAATCTGCCCGGAAGCAGGCAGATGAAGTTCGCGAACGAATTTTGCAATCGGCCCGTGCCCTGGAGCAGGGGGAAACTTCCAAAGCCCTTACCGCCGGAACACGCGCCCAAAGGCAACTCAATCAACTCGAAGAAGAATTCCGCCAGCAAACGTCCAGCCAGTTTGAAGAACAACTCCGACAACTGCGGGAAGACGTCCGAAAACTGGCGGCCAATGAAGAAGCCCTCGCCAAACGTCTCAATCAGCCGGAAGAAGATTCCAAACGACCGCAACGGACGCTCCGCGATTCTCCCGAAGTTCCTGAAGATCAACTGGCAACCGATTTCTCCAGGCAGAAACAGGCCCTGGACGATGTTCTGAACCAGACTCGCCAACTGGTGGAAGATGCGGAAACGAGCGAACCGCTGCTGTCCAAAAAGCTGTATGACACGCTCCGGTCACTCCGAAAGAATCCTCCGGATGAGGCGCTGGAGGACATTATCCAGTTCACCCAGCAGGGCTTCCGTGAGCAACTTGCCGACCTGGAACAGCAGGCGAATTCCGGTATCCGGGAACTGCAATCGGGAATCGAAGGGGCTGCCGAAGGAATTCTCGGTTCTGATCAGGAATCGTTGCGGCGGGCACAAAATGAAATCTCCGAGTTGTCACAAGCGATCCGCCGTGAATTGGCGCTGCATGATCCGGATTCCCAGGTGGATGAACAGTCGGCGGATGAACCACAGGCTGATTCAACTGGCAAGCGCCAGTCCGAAACGAACAACGCTTCCCCAGAGCCGGATGCATCCGGACAAAGGGGACCTTCTCCTTCAGAGCCATCCCGCCGGAAACCAGCAACGAAGGACCAGCCGCTTTCAGAAAACGAACTTTCTCAAAATGGGACTTCATCAAAAGAATCCACGGAAAAGGGGGCCGCAAATTCGGGACCGGCAAAACAAAACGGAACGTCGAATCAAAACAGCCCGCCGGGAACACAATCATCAACGCCCGATTCCGAAAGAGGCTCCATATCCCAAGCAGAAGAACAGAAGTCGGAAAAACAGGGAAAAGCATCGTCCGGAAAGAATGCTTCTTCGCGGAATTCTTCGGCCAATTCTCCCAGCCAATCGGAATCAGCGGATTCTTCTGGAGGATCCGGGGGGAGAGACGGTTCTTCTTTTCAGCCTTCCCCGAATGGTTTTTCTCCGAAAACACTGGATTTCCTGCTGGGAGGAGGTCGGGGAGGGATGGAATCCGAAAGTGAAGCCGACTCGGGGCGACATGCCGGGCCAGTGGCGGGACGTTCTTATCAAGAATGGTCGAATCGGATGCAGAATGTCGAAGAAATGCTTCCCACAGCGGAACTCCGCGCTCGGGCAGCAGCCATCCGGGATCGAGTTCGGCAGGCCCGGATTGAAGTAAAACGGCATTCCCGCCAACCCGACTGGAAACTGGTTCGGACCTCCATTTATGGCCCGCTGTTGGAACTGGAAAACGATATCGCGGAAGAACTTGCCCGCCGCGACCCGCGTCAGCAACTCGTCCCCATCGACCGCGACCCCGTTCCGGAGCAGTACGCCGAGTTTGTCAAGAAATACTACGAACAGCTCTCCCGGAAGAAACCGGATTGAAGAGAAGCGGACAGCAATGCCGAGTCTCTTTCAACGTGTTTCAAAGTGCAGCAAAGCGGACGGAGATACCGTAGATCATCGATCCGGCTGACGATGTTCAGCGTCGTTTCAGAAGGGCGTCCCCTGCTCTCCATTTCTGAGGAGGGCTGGATGACAAATGAGTTCGCTATAGCCGGATGATGTCTCCAATTCATCTGGCAATGCCTGAGCTACGGACTTCCTGACTGGCATCGTGGAAGACACGCTGGAAGGTTCGCGAGCAATTCGCCCATGCCGCCTCACGGAGCGGTAGTACGCGAAAGTCGCTTTCTCAACACGAACACCCGACCGGTCCGTGAATCGTTCTTCCGCGGTGAACCTGAAACAACGCTGAGGTGACATCAGGGAGCGCCTGACTCGCGACGCAAACTGCGAAAAATCGGAACGGGTGACACTTCCAGGGAAAATTTTCACGAGAAGCGTGTCTGTCGCCTCCTTATTGGCAAGTGATTTGCTTTTATCGTCTGATCGAGTGATTCATTCTCCACACATGTCACGAACACCCGTTCGGGACTTTCGTCGTTTTCATTCCTTTTCAGGAAGGAAATTCTATCCGTAGGAAAGATCAGGCTGGCCGAACATCTGTGGCATTCAGGAAGGATGTCCGAATGAAGGAGTGATTCCGATGGTGATCTTGATCGTCGATGACAGTAAGGCGATGCGGAGGATCGTCATCCATGCACTCAAACTGGCAGGCATCACTGCTTCCGCAACACCGCTGTTCCCGAAAGAGTTGTTCCAGACGTCCAGCAAGAATCGAATCGCCGGTCATTCCGGGGTTTGCCCGGTCAGGCATCATCTGCTGGAAGCGGAGAATGGCCGAGAGGCACTGCAACTGATCCCTTTCTGCCATCCGGATCTGGTGATTTCCGACTGGAACATGCCGGAGATGAAAGGGATCGATCTCCTACGGACACTTCGTCGAACGGGCGAAGCTGTTCCATTCGGGTTTATCACTTCTGAAAATGGGCCGGAGATCCGCGAAGAAGCGTTTGCCGCCGGGGCCGCGTTTGTCATCACCAAGCCGTTCACGCCACGCCTCTTCAATCTGGCGCTTCAGCCGCTGCTCTCCAGAAATTGACCTGACCGCGTTTCAGGCGTCGATCTGTTTCACGCACTCAACAAAGCGTTCCCCCCGGCGTTCATAGTTGGCGAACTCGGCATGGCTGGCGCATCCGGGCGAGAATAAGAGGACGTCTCCCGGCTGCGACATCTGCCAGGCGGCCTGCACTGCTTCGTTAAGATTGCGGGACGGAATCACATTCTGAAGGGTGTTCGATTGCTCCGCTGAAATTTTCTTGATCAGTTCGGATGCGGTGTCTCCCAGGCACAGGACAATTTTTGCCCGTTGGGCAATGGCGGCAGCCATCCTGGAAAGATCGCTCCCCTTGTCCTTCCCCCCCACAATCAGGATTATCGGTCCGGAAACCGATTTGAGCGCCGCGAGCGTCGATTCCGGAGTTGTCGCTTTGGAATCGTTGATAAAGATCCGTCCTTGGACTTCGGCGACCTGCTCCAGCCGGTGTGGCAGCGGAACATAGTTTTTCAGGACATCGGCCAGGCAGGGGACCGGAATTTCGAGACCAATGACAGCCACCGCAAGTGCCGCTGCGACATTTGAAAATCCATGCTCATGGCGCAGGCTGGGGGCCAGATCAATTTCATGAATTTTCCAGCCGCCAATCGGAGAACGGACCGTAATTTCATCCGCCGTGAAATGGATTCCCGGACGATCACGCCAGATCTCCCGGCCAAACCAGATGACCCGGGCATCCGTTGGCCATAGCGATGAATCCGGATCATCGCCATTCAGTACAGCCATCTGATTTGCATTCTGCCAGGCAATCGCTGTCTGCTTGGCGTCGCGATAATGGTCCAGGTTGCCGTGCCAGTCGAGATGATTGGGATAAAAATTCGTGACGACAGCGATTTCCGGGGCAGGATGAAGCCGGTCCAGATCGGCAAGTTGAAAGCTGCTCAGTTCCAGAACAACGAAGTCTTCCTCATGAATCCGATCGACCTCCGGCAGCAGGCTGACTCCCAGATTTCCTCCCAGCCGGCAGGTCCGGTTTCCCGCCTGCAAGAACTGATGGATCAGCGTTGCCGTGGTCGATTTCCCGACGCTGCCGGTCACAAGAATCTTTCTTCCGCGACAACGTTCCCAGAACAGGTTCATCTCGCTGGTCAGTCCGATTCCGCGTTCCCGGGCCAATTTCAGAAACGGATTCTCCGCCTGATGAACGGCGGGATTCACGACGATCAGATCGGCATCCAGAAAATCCTGTTCCTGATGTTCCCCCAGAATGAGCCTCCGGAGTTGAGAACCGTCGATCCGGGCCAGTGAGTCCTGTAATGCTTCCGCAGGGCGGAGATCGGTCACGGTGACGTCCGCCCCCTGGCTCAGCAGATATTGGACTGCTCCCAGCCCCCCGCCGAACTGGCCCAGCCCCATGACGGTCACTCGTTTCCCGGCAACTTCCGTTCTGTCTGCCATCCGGACATCACTTTCTGGCTGAATCGTGGTTGCGGGGAAGTTCTGCGGAAGGAATACGCAGCCAGTTCCTCACTCCAGCGGAAGTTCAATGGGAACGTTTTCCGCGGCGCTGCGAGCGACGGCCTCCAGAAATTCCATGTATCGAATGGCAGTGCTGAAATCGTTCAGCCCCCCCTTGTCCTTCTTTGTTCCACGAATGGCAGCGATAAAGTCCTGTTCCACCTGCCATTTGCCCTGTTCTTCGGCAGGAATTTCCAGACAGGTCAACTCGCCATCTTCCGCGCGGCCGACGAAGACCTGTTCTTCGCCATTGATGAAGTTGACTTTGATGGTTCCACGGCTTCCGTATAGATGAATCTGCGTCCCGGGGCCAAACAGAATCACTCCGCTGAAATGGTAGATCGCACGGGCTCCTCCCTGGAGTTCCGCGACGATCTGCACACTGTCCGGCACGGTAGCGTTTCCAAACCGGCTTTCATCAGGAATCGGGCGGGTTGGTTCAAACAGTTCCGTCAGGGCGAAAACCTGAACCGCCTGCGGTGCCCAGCGCAACAGCGTTTCCTGCAAAATTCCCAGCGTCAATACATTATTTCCGGAAATCTCCGCATCCTGTCGCCAGTGCAATGGCTTGCTGTAATCCCAGAACTGGTCCGAAGCTCCCAGGACGACAACTTCCCGGAGATCTCCCAGAAAATGATTTTGAATCAGCTGATGCACGGCAGGACCGCAGGTGAGTCCGAACGGGCTGGGAACGATCCGGGCCACCAGTTCGGGATGTTCCTTGGAGACAGCCAGCATTCCCCGGGCTTCCGCCAGGTTGCGGGCCATCCGGGCTTCCGTCAGGACATGCTTTCCAGCCCGCAGTGCCGCGCACGTCATTTCGCAATGCGTATTGGGCCAGGTGCCGATGACGACCGCATCAATTTCCGGATCCGCGAGCAACTCCTGCCAGGTGCCATGGGTGCGGGGAATGGAAAATTCACTGGCAACGGCGCGACTGGATTCAGGAGTCCGGTTGGCGACGCTGACAATCTCTACTCCTTCGATTTCCTGTAATCCAGGAATATGCCTGCTCCGGGTATTTGCCCCCGCCCCGATCAGTCCGACTCGCACACGTTTCGACATTTCCTGCAAACCTTTTGAAAACCCGTTCTGGAAACGCGGAAGAATATCGTAAACCGGGATTCACCGGGAGTCTGAAATGTCTGAATGACGCATTTCCGGGACCAGGCTGGAGAGATCCGTTTCCGCAGGTCGGGCACCGCATGGCGATTTGAGGTCTGTGACTTCAAAACAGCGTCCCATATTCGTCAGGGAACCCATCTTGTTCCGCTCAAAAGTTGCCAGGACGGACTCTGTTCTACTGCGAATGCAATGCTCCTTTACTTTTTCGGCCGGTCCTTTCCTTGCGGGATCACTTTCACCGCCGATTCCGGAATGGGGGCCTGATCGGCGGTCAAAACAGGAAAGGTGTCCGGAAGATGTTTGAGGAAGAAGTCCCGGTATTGAATCCGCATGGCGGGACCAACGTGGACCTGAACTCCCAGAATCCCTTCCAGAGCCCGGTGCTTTTCGTCCAGATCGACAACATCAACGGTCTGATGGTCATCGATCCAGTGCTGATGGTGGTTACCTTCCACGAGAACCCGGTAGTCATGCCATTCTCCGGGCGGAAACTCCTTGACGGGAAGCGTTCCCACAACCCAGGGTTGCCCGGAGGTGTCGATAATGACCTTTTCCCCGGTATGCGCCAAAATCCGGCGTCCCCGTTCTTCATAGAGCATCCCGTTATAGTCGGTCCGGTTGGAGACGACATCGCATTGATAGCCGGTGACGACCTCTTCGCCCAGTTCGGGACGATGCCGGCTGCGATAGTTCAGGCCGCTATTCCCTCCCGGGGAGATGTTCACCTGTACGCGAAGCTCAAAGTTCTTCAGGAGACCGCCCCGCCAGATTATGAACCGGTTGTACTTGAGCGTTCCATCGGTGGTGCCGGTCAGACATCCATTCTGCACGCTCCAATAGGCCGGGTTTCCCTCCCATCCGGATAAATCGGCCCCATTAAAAATGGCCTGGAACCCAGCTGGCGGTTCTCCACACTGGACTATTCCTGCAAGTACACCGAAGAACAGAATTGTCGTCCAGCACCATTTTTTCATCGTAGATTTTCTCCAGCAAAGACAGCATCCGTTGACCGGCACCTTTGACACTCGAAAGAAGGCAACTCCGGAAAGATCATGACGGCATTTTCATCGTTGTTTTTCAAAGCAGGCCTGAAACTCAGGCCAACGGCTTCCAGGTGAATTCCGGCAACGGAACAACCTTGCCCCCTTGCAGGGCCGATTCATGAGCACAGATGCCGACACAGGTCCAGTTGGCGGACTGGACGGCATTTGGCCATGGTTCGCGATTATCCAGGACAGCGCTCACAAATTCATGGACCAGGTGGGGATGAGAGCCTCCATGTCCGCCTCCCTGAATGAACGAAAGGTGTTCCGCATCGTGAATTTCCTGCGGACGGGTGAATCGTTGAATCGGTTCCGGTAGAAGATGAGCATAATCGGGAACATTCACCGGGGAAGGAATTTCCGGCTCCGGTTTTTTGGCGGTATGCAGGATGTGGGGACCATGTTCCGTCAGCGTCCATTCAAAGCTGCGCAGCGTTCCATAGACATCAAAACTTTCGCGGTACTGACGGGCGACATCGTACAGGCAGCGCCAGATGTGCGCGACGAGATCTGAATCCTTAATCTGAATATGGCACGACTCGACAGCGAAGCGATTGCCGGATCGCTGGGCGATTTCTTCACGCACAGTTCCGGAGCCAAAACAACTGACCGATTCCGCCAGTCCATTCACCAGCCCCAGACACGGGCTGACAACATGTGTGGCGTAATGCATCGGAATCATGTCCTTCCAGTATTCCGGCCAGCCGTCCATGTCCTGCGGATGCGAAGCGGCCAGATGTTGCAGCTTGCCAAAGTCGCCCCGCTGATACATCTCTTTGACGAACAGGAATTCGCGGCTGTAAACGACCGTTTCCGCCATCATGTATTTCAGGCCGGTCTGCCGGACTTTCTCCACAATCTGCCGGCATTCATCGATGGTGGTGGCCATGGGGACGGTGCACAGAACGTGCTTTCCCGCGTCCAGGGCGCGCAGCGACATCCAGGCATGGTCCGGAATGGGGCTGTTGATATGCACCGCATCGATCTGCGGGTCGGCCAGCAACTCCTCATAATTCCGATATCGGGTTTCGATGCCGAATTGATCTCCGGTGCGATGCAGTTCCTGTTCGTTCCGCCGACAGATGGCAGCGACATCCGCGCGGGGATGTTGCTGATAGATCGGAATGAATTCCGCTCCGAATCCCAGGCCCACCATACCCATTTTCAGCGGGCGATCTCGCCCGGGAGTTTCAGAACGCTGCGGATGTTCTGCCATTGGAGTGCCTGTTCTGTTCAAAGAAGAAGGGGAATGAAGCGGGACACGCCAGCGGGAGGAACGCCCAGCCTGAGTCCCGGGAACGGCAGTATAGAACGCGACGAGTCGGAAGTTCCAATCCACGCTTCCGTCTTCCGGTTCCTGCGGATACGCTGCCCGATGACATTTGAACTTGACCGCAGGGAGTAACGACATGTTCGAGAGGATGGCCATTTCAACATCGACATGGATCCGGGCTGTGCTGATGGGGGGGATGCTGTTGAGTGTGCAGACGCTGCATGGGGATGAACCGGCAGCCCGGAAAAAACTGATGGCCTATGTCGGGACATTCAGTTCTCCTCTTCACGATGTTCTGCCGACGCAGGTTGATCTTCCCCCCGGCAACGGACGGGGAATTCACCTGTTCGAAGTGAATCGAAAAACAGGAGCGCTGACCGCGGCTGGAACGTACGACCTGGGAACGAGTCCCGGGTGTGTCATCGTCAATGCCGCCGGAACGCACCTTTATTCCGCCAACGAGACAGATCACTCGGGAAAGAACAAGGCCGGGCAGATCAGTGCCTTCGCCATTAATCCGGCGAACGGACAACTCACGCTTTTGAACTCGGTTGAATCCGGGGGGCGCGGTCCGACACATATTGCCTTGCATCCCTCGGGGCGATTTCTGCTGGTCGCGAATTATTTCGGCGGTTCGGTTGCGGTTCTGCCGGTTCTTTCGGATGGACGGCTCGCATCGGCCACGGACGTCAAAGTGGATGCGGGTGAGATTGGCCCCACACAGGCCATTCATGCCCCCCCGGGAAGTTTTGCCATCAGCGGGCACGATCGGACTCACGCCCACATGATTCAGGCGGATCCGGCTGGAAATTTTGTCATCCATTCGGATCTGGGACTGGACCGGATTTATGTCTGGAAATTCGACGACCAGAAGGGAACGCTCTCTCCGGCGGACCCACCCTTTGTCTCTTTGCCTCCGGGGGACGGCCCGCGGCATTTTCATTTTCATCCGAACGGAAAATGGTTCTATTCCATTCAGGAAGAAGGATCGACCGTCGTGCTGTTCGATTTTGATCCCGGGACCGGACGGCTTGTGGAACGGCAGACGATCTCCACGCTCCCTTCCGGATTCGCGGGAAGTAATTTTTGTTCCGCAATTCTTGTCTCCGCGGACGGTCGGTTTGTCTATGCGGGAAACCGATTGCACGACAGCATTGCCGTTTTTTCTGTCGGTCCGCACGGAGAACTTTCTCCTGTGGAGAAGAATGGACACGGGGAAATTATCCACGGAGTTTTCACATCGATCCGACCGGACAATTTCTGTATTGCTGCAATCAGCGAAGCGACAATATCACGGTCTTTCAGGTCGTGCCGGAGACCGGAATGTTGAGGTTTACGGGGCAATATGTTCCGGTTGGAAATCCTTCGGTGATCACGTTTCTCGACTTGTCACAAGTCCGCAAGCCGGCTGAGCTCCCCTGATTGGCTTCTATTGTTATTTGCTCGAATTTTTAAATTCTGTATAGAAACGCGGCGCAATTCCCTTCGATCGTCTGCTCCGCTATCTTGGCGGCTCGTTCGCGGTCAGGCGTTGGAGACGGACGAGCCACATTCTCTCCGCGCGAGGATTTTATGTTGCCGGAATGACGTTGTTGATCTTGGCAACAACGTCGACAGCATCCGAGAAGCTTGACCGTCCGACCTGTGAGAGCCTGATTTCGGAGAAACCGCTGGGGCCTATTTGTCTTCCCGGATCTCCGCGAGGCTCTTTTCGTTATTTCCACATTGAGAATGCACGAGCCTGTTATGCAGAAAATCCGCTTTGGAATTATCGGTGCCGGGGCTGTTTCTGATTTTCATCATGTTCCCGGCATCCGCGTGGATCCACGGGCGGAACTGGTGGCTGTCTGCGATCCGAATGCGGAATTGCTGGAAAAACGGCGTCATGACTGGGGTGTTGACAAACTGTACACCGACTATCTGGACATGGCCCGCGACAAAAATGTGGATGCCGTGGTCATCGCCACTCCCAATGACACGCATCTCGACATCGCCCTCGCCTGTATTGCCGAGGGAAAGCACCTGATGTGCGAAAAGCCGCTGGCGTTAAACTTCGAACAGTCCCGGCGGATGTATCAGGCGGCCCGGGATAAAAATGTCAAGCACCTGACGGCATTCACCTATCGGTTCGCGCCATCGATGCGGTATTTGCGGCATCTGGTCAAATCGGGCCTGCTGGGTGAACCGCGGCACTTTCGCAGCCAGCGTTTTCTGGACTGGCCGGAAACCAGTTGGGGCTGGCGGCAGTACAAGGAACGGGCGGGAGCCGGAGATTTGTTCGACATGACGATTCACCGGATCGACCTGGCGATGGATCTGCTGGGCCCGCTTCAGTCCATCTGTGGTGCCGTGGCCCGGTTTTGTCCGCGCGATCGTGACGCCCAGGGGAACCCCTGTCCCCCGTCGGATGTGGATGACTGGTCCTCATTAATCGGGCGTTTTGAAAGCGGAGCCGTCGGCATCTGGGAAGGGAGTACCGTGATGAAAGGGTATCATCACAATGGAGTGGGCCATGAATGGGCCGAAATCAACGGAACGGAAGCCTCCGCGGTATACCGTCTCCAGGAACCGAATGTGATTCTGGTCGGCAAAGGGGGAGAAACGATGCAGGCTCTTCCCGTCCCGGAAGAATTTCTCGTCATTCCCGGCAGTCCCCGCGATCCACATGAGGGGATCCCCAGCACGGTTTTCCGCTATGATCTGATTTATGAACTCGTCTCCGCCATTGTGGAAGATCGGCCTGCCGTTCCCGGATTCGATCACGGGGCACAAGCCCAGGCTGTGGCGGATGCTGTGTTGAAGTCCGATGAGACAATGCAATGGGTCAAATTGGATCTGGATGTCGATTCCGCTGTCTGAGGAGATCAGGGGCAGGGCTCCCTTTCAGCGATCATGAAGAAGGACCGGCCCCCTTTTCTCCCCTGGACTGATTCCGGATCATGCTGAACTCCGAAGTGCGTCAACTCGAACTTCTCTCATCCGTGGATGACTTGCGGCGGCGGGTGCAGGTCTGGATCAACTCCCCTTCGTCCTGGGAACAGATTCGCCGGAGCCAGTCGTTGCTGGCGCGGGTCATGGACCGGGTGGAGACGTTGCGCGTCCGTCTGGAAGCTCCGCTGGTGGTGGCCACTTTCGGCGGAACCGGAACCGGAAAAAGCACGCTTGTCAATGCACTCGTCGGGGAAGAAATCAGTCGTTCGGGACGCCAGCGCCCCACCACCCGCCGCCCCATCCTCATTGCCCATCCACAGACGGATCTGAGCCTGTTGGGCATCCCCCTGGAGGACGTGGAAATTGTCCAGCGGGATGCCGAATTTCTCCGGGATGTGCTGCTCCTCGACTGTCCCGATCCGGATACCAGCGAAGCTGATTTCCCCGGCAGCCATGTCGACCGTCTGCGGACACTGCTGCCGTTTTGCGATGTTCTGCTGTATGTGTCGACACAGCAGAAATATCGTTCCGCGCGGGTCGCGGACGAATTGCAGTCAGCGGCAGCCGGTTGCCGGATCATCTTTGTTCAAACCCATGCCGCACTGGATGAAGATATCCGGGAGGACTGGCAGCGGACACTGGGGCCGGACTATTCGGTTCCTGAAATTTTCTTTGTCGATTCCCTGCACGCCTTGCAGGAGCAACAGCAGCATCTCGTCCCGACAGGTGAGATGGGCCGGCTCCTGGATCTGCTGCGGAATAAGCTGGGCGCTTCGGAGCGGGTCCGCATCCGCCGGTTGAATGTCCTGGAACTGCTCTCTGCTGGCCTGATCCGGTGCCGGGAAATTCTCGACGAATTCGCACCGCAACTCGACGAATTGAAACTCGCCCTCTCCGGCCAGCAACAGGGACTGCGGCTGAAAATGGCCCGGCAACTCGAAAGCGACCTGCTGGGCAGCCACCGTTTGTGGGAGCGGCGGTTGATTTCCGCAGTGATTGACCGGTGGGGAATGAGTCCGTTTTCCGGAGTTTTGCGGATCTATCAGGGACTGGGAGGAATTCTCGCCTCGACAGCCCTGTTTCGCGCTCGCAGCACCGCACAACTGGCTCTCCTGGGAACCGTTCAGGGAGTCCGCTGGCTGGAAGGCCGCAGAAAGGAGCAGGAGGCCGAATCCTCCCTGGAACGGGTCAGTCATTTCGGCCTGGATGACAGCCTGTTGCGAGAGACGCAAATTATCATTAGCGGGCACGTGGCTGCCGCGGGTCTGAACCAGGAAGTCTTTAAACAACAGACAATCAATGATGTCCGCCGACAGGCGGTTGCCGTTGAAGAACAATTCGTGGGAGATGCGAGCCAGCGGATCAATACCGTGATCGACATACTGTCCGCGAAAAATTCAAAGTGGTGGATTCGCTGCTGGTACGAACTCATTCTGACGGCCTATCTGGCCTTTGTCCTGATTCGTGTGGGGCGGAACTTTTTTTACGACTCCTTTTTGCACGACAAGCCATTATTGACGACCGATTTTTATCTCGCGGCGGGACTGTTTCTGGTCTTGTGTTGCGGCATTCTGGTGGCGGCCTTCACCCGCCGACTCCAACGGGGGCTGCATCAGCAGATACGCCAGATGATCGCCCAGCTGGTCGATGCCCGGCTGGGGGGGAGCCTGTTCCCGGAACTGGACCAGGGGATTCATGCCCTTCAGTTGCGTCAGGACGAAGCAGCTCGCTTATTGGCTCAGACCGAGCAATTACGGCATGATGTGGCACGAATGAGCACGCTGGGGGGGAGACTGGCGGGTCCCTTTTCCACAACCGCGGCCCCTTCGGAATAACGATCCGGAGACCCGGGAGGATTTTGTCGGTCCATCTCCAGATCAATCTGCCGCAAAATTTGATTTCTTCAAGGCCTGGAATTGGTAAACGGCAAAAATCGAAGTAGACTGAAAGCTCTGAGAATTCGACACCGTGCCGGACAGAACCCGGCGGTTCGGGCCTGGACTGATGGAAAAGAGGTGTTGTTTTCAATGGCGTGAGCGGTCATTGCGCGATGCATGGCCGATGGGAAGACTCTCTCGAAATCGTTTCCTGGATAATAGCCTCCGGCGAAAGTTGATTCGGTATGATGATTACAGTTGTCCTCGTCTCAGCGATACTGCTGGGACTGGCCTATCGGATCTACGGCTCGTTGCTTGTCAAGTTGTTGCAGATCGATCCGCAACGGATCACTCCCGCTTACGCCCTGCGGGACGATCTGGATTATGCCCCGCTGAACAAGACTCCCTTGCTGAATCAGCATTTTTCCGCGATTGCTGCCGCCGGTCCGATTGTGGGACCGATTCTCGCGGGGGCCGCCTTCGGATGGGCTCCGGCACTGGCCTGGATCCTGTTCGGATCGATTTTTATCGGCGGGGTTCATGATTTCACCGCGCTGGTGGCGTCCGTCCGGCACCAGGGAAAATCGATTGCGGAAGTGGTCCGGGAAAACATGAGCCAGCGGGCATTTGTCCTGTTTCTCACGTTCATCTGGCTTGCCCTGGTCTACATCATTGTCGCCTTCACGGATATTACCGCAGCTTCGTTCATTGGAATGCAGGAGCTGGAAAATGGCCAGATTGTGACCGGAGCCGGAATTGCCTCGTCTTCATTGATGTATCTGGCGTTGCCGGTGATCATGGGACTGCTGTTGCGATATACGAAGTTGACCAATGGCTGGGCAACGCTGATTTTTCTTCCGTTGATCGGAGTCGCCATTATCGCGGGCCAGTATTTCCCGTTTGATATGGCGGCCATTGTCAAATCGTTTTCTCCCGGAATGACCGCCGCACAAGCAGAGGGGACCGCGCACGTGGTCTGGGATCTCCTTCTGCTCTTGTACTGTGCTGTCGCATCCGTCGTTCCCATGTGGCTGCTGCTCCAACCTCGCGGCGAACTGGGGGGATACTTCCTGTTCATCGCGCTGGGGGCGGGGGCTGTGGGCCTGATCATGGGCGGAAAACCGATTGAACTTCCCGCTTTCTCCGGCTGGGTGAGCAGCAAAGGGGATTCCCTGGCCCCCATGCTCTTTATCACCATTGCCTGCGGAGCCTGCTCCGGCTTCCACTCACTGATTGCGTCCGGAACAACCTCCAAGCAACTTCGCAGCGAAATGGACGCGAAAAGCATCGGTTACGGAAGCATGTTGCTCGAAGCGATGGTCGCCATCATCTCACTGTGCTGCGTGATGTGCCTGGCTCCCGATCATGCCCTGGTCAAAAATCCGCAACCGAATTTCATCTATGCCCTGGGAATCGGCAGCTTCCTGGAAATGATCCACATTCCATCTGCAATCGGGGTTTCCTTCGCCCTGATGGCGTTTTCGACATTTGTCTATGACACGCTGGACGTCTGCACTCGACTGGGCCGGTTCATCATCCAGGAACTGACCGGTTTGCAGGGGGCCGCCGGACGCTGGCTGGGGACGATCATCACCACGGGCGCCCCCATGTTCTTCGTCTTTCAGACATCCACGGATGCCGCCGGACGGCGGATTCCCGTCTGGCGAACGTTCTGGGATCTGTTTGGCGCCAGCAATCAGCTCCTGGCGGCGATCACGTTACTGGGAGTGACCGTCTGGCTTTGGCGGACCCGACATGCGATGTGGGTCTGGTTTGTGACCGGGATCCCGATGGTCCTGATGTCTGTGATGAGCATCTGGGCCTTGGGAACGATGATTTACAAACATTTCCAAAACGGCCTGACCCTCAATCCCGTCCCATGGATTGCCGTGCTGCTCGTTGGTCTGGCATTGATGATGATCTGGGAAGCGATTGTCATCGTCTTTTCCCGGACCTCAATCAAGCCTCCACCGCCAGTCGAAGTCCTCGTTGCTGATTGAAGCGTCTGCGGAAACCGTTCCCGGCCAGACAGGGGGACATCGTGCGGATCAGCCTTGACCATGGATGGTCCGCGCACATCTTTATTGTAAATGGTGCCTCACGTCGATCCTGATGAAATACAGGGAATTTAAGACCGAGCGTGATCGAACAATGACCAAACCAAGTCTAACTCTGACTTGTGAGAGAAACTGATGAAACATTCCTTGTGCTCTGTCAGGGCTTGGATTTTGGGTGCGTCAAGGCGCATCCGCCCGTCGTTGCCGGACTGGCATCAGACTTCACCCGAATTTTTCCTGTTGACAATGCCCTTGTGGGGCTTCGTCATTGCGGGGGGACTGATCTCTTCAGCGACGGGCGGAGACGATTTTCCTCCCGCCGATCTTTTCGCACAACTCGACCAGAACCGTGACGGCAAATTAACGGCTGATGAAATTCCCGCGGGACAGTACCGCTTCTTCGAGCGGATCCTGCGTCTGGGAGATCAGAATCAGGATGGCAATATTTCGCTGGAGGAATTGAAAATCGCCCTCAAAGAGCCTCTTAAAGGGGAATCGAAACCGGAGGACCAGGAAGAGGCCACGAAGAACTCATCCGTACCAGAATCGGAACGCCGACCGAGGCTGGATCAGATTCTGGAACGTTTCGACAGGAACAACGACGGCTTTGTCTCCCGGGACGAGATTCCTCAGGAGATCCGCAACCGGTTCGATCCCTTGTTTGAAAAAACCTCGTCCGAGAAAATCTCCCTGGAGAAGTTGCGACAATTCACTGCTCCATCAAAAATGCCCCCAACGGGAGATGATCCGGAAAATCCGCCCATCAAGGGAGACTGGATGGGACGGGATCGCGGACTCGCCCAGCCTGATGCGGGGAGATTCCGGTCGCTGGCACTGATTCGTCTGCTGGACCGGGATCAAAACGGCACGCTCAGTCAAAAGGAACTTGAAAAAGCGGGCGAGGTCTTCCAGCAACTGGATACCAATGGCGACGGGGAATTAACGTCCCGCGAGCTGATTGGATTGGGAACACTGTTTCTTCCTCGCGATGGAGCTGCTCCCCGAGAAATGAGTTTTCCGGACGAACTGTTTCGCCGTCTCGATGCCAATGAAGATGGCTTCGTCTCCAAAGAAGAGGCCCCGGCCCGCTTACGGGACTCCTTTTCCGAGTTTGACACGGACAACGATGGCAAAATCTCTCCCGCGGAAATGAGAACCGGACTTCCCCGGCTGCGTCGTCAGGGGACAGGAAACAGGCAGTAGGAGAGCGGGGAAAAATTCCTTTTTCATCTTTAGCGGATGCTGTCGAAGTCATCAATCCGGATTTCTTCCCGGCTGGCAAACGCTTCCGCATAGCGGGCATGGATGGACCAGCCCCAGTAGCGGGCCCGGTCGCGGATATCATCCAGCAATGTGGGATGGTCCTGGGTGCGGCCGGTTGTCACCTGGCTTTCGTAACAGGCGACGGCTTGCAGCTTCTGCTCAATGAAGTCGGAAATGTCGAAGACGAAAGCCGGTTGGGGATGGATCCGCAGATGAATGCTCCAGAAGTAATAGATGCGCGGGGGATGAAACGGCTCGCCCGCCAGATCGGTCCGGGAGAGTTTCGACCAGAACCGTGCGGCATCCACCAGCGCGCTGGCAGCCACATGATCCGGATGGGAATCGTCCCAGTAGGGAGCGAGGATCAGACGGGGCCGGGTCAGACGAAACACTTCAGCCAGTTTTCGACGGGCTTGGAGCGTTGGTTCCAGGCGGCGATTCGGCAGATTTAGCTGGTGTCGCCAGTGTACTCCCAGCACGCGGGTGGCCCGATCCGTTTCCTGCTGACGCAGTTCCGGAGTGCCAAACGGAGTTGGTTCGCCGTTTGTCAATTCCACAATTCCCACGTGTTTTCCCTGGGAAACCGACTTGAGAATTGTCCCTCCCACGCTGATCTCAGCATCGTCCGGATGGGGCGAAACAACCAGAACGTCGAGTGGTGTCTTCGGTTCTCTCATGGAATTGATCTTTACTGACAAAGAGCCGGCGCGATATGAGCCCGCTTGAAATAGGGAGTGTCGACGTCTTCATTTCGGACATCAAGCCTTCCCTGTGAAATCCCCGCAACAATTTGCAATTGCTGAACCGCGAATGTCCGGAATTTTCGCTACTGGCGAGTCTTTTGGCGAGTCTTTTGTGAAACAGGAATAACTTTGGTTGTTTGGTTGTCGCCGGAACGAACTGGCCGCAACCGCTCCCCCGAGGAAAATGAGATGCCTCAGACACGAACGATGACGGGAATGTTGTTACTTCTTTTCAGTCTGGGATGTCAATCGCTGGCGGGAAGCAACCCGATGCTGCGGGCATCCCATGGCCGGGATGAACCCAAGGTTGATGATCCCTGGGTCGATGAAGCGGGAGAGATTGCCCGCACGGAACATCCCGCGGAAGAAATCCACGATCCGCTGGGACTGCGGAATTTCTTCACTTCGGAAAAAGCCCGGGAAATTGAGCGGAACGTCGGGGTTGGCGACTGAGGACAGAAGCCCAAAGGGCAACCCTCTCCCGGGTAGGCCGATTTCTGCCCGGGATTCTCATTCAGGATTCAACCCTCTTTTCAGGATTCAATCACGGCAACTTGTCAAGCGGATTCTCTGCCAGTTGAGCGCTCATGAAAATTCTTTGCCGAATCCATCCGGGAGTGATGGTAAACAAAGGCGAGCCTCGGCATACTACCGGAACTTCAGAGTCAGTTGTCACCCTGATTGGCAGGAGTTGTAGTGAACCCGTTGATTCCGAATTTCTTTCGCCTTTTCCCCAGCGCGGCAGGCTCCCCCTCGGCAGGGCATGATTCTCCGCTTCCGATTGCCAATCCGGTGGCGCCCACTCCCGAACATTCTCAGGAGAAGTCCTGCAACGGGGCATTGAATTCGTTTGCCGGACGCATTGCGATTAATCAGGTGACGACATTTCCGTGGTGCCTGGCGGAATCACTTGCGGAATATCAGCAGGCCGGCATCGCGGCCATTGGTCTCAACTGGAGAAAGCTGAACGAATACGGCATTCGCAAGTCCATTCGCCGGGTGTTGCAGTCCCAATTGCCGGTTTCGAGCCTGGGATGCCTGGGAGGCTTTACCGGCGAACATGGTTATTCTCATGAGGACGTTCTGGCGGATGGTCGGCGAATGATCCGGATTGCGGGCCAGTTGCGGGCGGGAACCATCACGGTCGTTACGGGGCCGCAGGGAGGGCATATCCGTTCCAATGCCAACCGGCTGGTTGTGGAATCCCTGAAAGAGCTGGTCCCGCTGGCGGCGCTTTATGGAGTGCAACTTGCCTTGCAACCGATGCATCCCATGTTCGCCAAAGGATGGTCCTTCCTTCATTCCGTGGATGAAACACTGACCATTCTGGACCGGGTGCATGATTCGCGTCTGAAAATTGCTTTCGGGACTTATCATCTCTGGCAGGAACCACGGTTGATGGAACGGCTGGGAGAACTCACCCCCCGAATCGGGCTGGTGCGGCTGGCGGACTGGGGAGATGCCCCCCGTCACGACCACGACCGTCTGCTCCCCGGAGCCGGACGTCTGCCGCTGACAACACTCATGCGCAACCTGGAACAACATCACTATTCCGGCTGGTATGAGCTGGAAGTCTGGTCGCGTGACTTGTGGAAACAGGACCGTCGCGATTTAATGCAGTCTTGTGTTGCGGCGCGCGACATGTTGGCGGCGCCATTCCAGGTCTGATCGCAGGCTGCTTCGTTGATTCAGTCTCCGTGAAGACTCCAGGCCGCCCGGCGGGTGATGGGGGAATTCATGAGCATCTTTGCATCATGTGCGGCAACGGACGAAGTGTGGGCTCTTCCCGTGTCGTACATGTTCTGCCTGCTCCGTGGAATCGACTCCATCCCGCCTGATTCTTCCCTGTCCTCCTTCCTCCAAAGTCTTCCCCATGGCTCACGAATGGTATTCTGTTGACGAACTGGCGCGGCAACTGGGCCGCGATCGTCGTGAAATTGAACGGCTGGCCAGTCGCGGCCGGATTCCCGCGCACAAACGCGGCAATGAATGGCAGTTCCATGCCGCCGAGGTGACTCACTGGCTCGAGCAGGAAATGCGGGACTATTCCGACTCCCAGCTGGCAGCCATCGAAAACGCCCAGGCCAGTCCCGCTGTTCAAAAAGATGTCCCTGTCAGCAGCCTGCTGAAACCGGAACTCATCCAGGTTCCCATGGAAGCCCGGACCAAACGCTCGGTACTGGAAACACTCGTGGAAACAGCCGGACGGACCTGGCAGATCTGGGAACCCGCCACGGTCCTGAAGGCCGTTCAGGAACGGGAGACATTGCAGTCCACCGCCTTCGACAATGGAGTGGCGCTGCCGCATCCCCGCAATCCGCTTCACGACGCCCTTGGAGAATCGCTCATCGCCTTCGGAAGAACGCTCAGCGGCATCCCGTTTGGAGCGCCGAACAATGCTCCTTCCGACTGCTTCTTTTTGATTCTCTGCAAAGATGCCCATACACATCTGCAAGTCCTGGCGCGGCTTTCCCGCATGATTCAACTTCCCGATTTTCTGCCCCTGCTCCGCACCGCAGACTCGGCAACCACGACTTATGAAGTAATTTTGTCAGCAGAACGCCAGTTTAACTGATTGAAGAAAGGCGGATCCCCATGACCGGCACCCTCCGATTCTGCATGGCTTTGTGGCTGTGCACTCTCTTCCTGAATTTGCTTGCTCCTTCCGCATCGGCACAGCACAGCGTCAACTTTCCCACACTGGGAGAAGTGTTGCCGATTGAACCGGAATTTGCCGCGATCATCGATCCCCAGGCAAAAATTCAAGTCGTCACTTCAGGGTTTGTCTGGACGGAAGGCCCCTTATGGGTTCGTGAAGCCAATGGCCCCGGATATCTCCTGTTTTCGGATATCCCACGCAATTCCATTATGAAATGGGTGGAAGGAGAAGGTGTCTCCCTGTTCATGAAACCTTCCGGATTTACCGGCGTGACTGACTACGGGCGCGAACCGGGCTCTAATGGACTGATCCTGGATCTCCAGGGCCGACTGGTCTGTTGCGAACATGGCGACCGTCGCCTTTCTGTTCTGACTGTCGGCGGCGGAAAGCGAACCCTGGTTGACAACTTCCAGGGACGACGGCTCAACAGCCCTAACGACGCCGTCCTGAAATCAAACGGAGACATCTATTTCACCGATCCTCCCTATGGTCTGTCCGGTCAACTGAAGAGCCCGTTGGCGGAGATGGAATTCTGCGGGGTTTATCGCGTCACTCCCACCGGTGACGTCACGCTGCTCACAAAAGAACTGACCCGTCCTAACGGCATTGCCTTCTCTCCAGACGAGAAGACGCTGTACGTGGCCCAATCCGATCCGGAAGCCGCCATTATCATGGCGTACCAGATGAATCCCGATGGAACACTCGGGCAGGGGACTGTCTTCTATAATGGCACCCAGTCTGTCAAAGATGGACTCCCGGGACTTCCCGACGGCGTGAAAGTGGACCGGCTGGGGAACGTCTTCGCGACCGGCCCCGGTGGGATTCTCATCTTCAACAGCGCCGGCAAACTGCTGGGGCGATTGAATACGGGGGAAAAAACCTCCAATTGCACTTTTGGCGGCGCCGACGGTTCCCTTTTGTACATGACCGCCGATACATACATTTGCCGAATCCAGACGAAGACCGGGAAGTAACGATCCCGCTTCAACACCGTTTTGACGCCAGGCAGGGGGTAGGCTGCTTAGTTTGTTTCAAAATTCCAGGGAAAATGGGGTTGGTGTTGTTCGGCACTCTGGCTCTTCCCGCTTGGAGGAAACGTTGCTGTGCTGGCCGATTGGGCTGAATCCACGCTGCCCGTTCTGCTGGGCATTTCAATAGTCGACCTCGATCGTGATCGGGGTGATCTGG